>Ga0209050_1000093_pt1 | contig 250654 bp, 201 predicted proteins | sample Araplavi_mTSA_r2_FD_184276 | JGI IMG/M metagenome (GOLD analysis project Ga0209050, IMG submission 184276) | Arabidopsis root microbial communities from North Carolina, USA - plate scrape MF_Cvi_mTSA_r2 (SPAdes) (version 2) | ecosystem: Host-associated > Plants > Roots > Endosphere | place... | reverse complement strand
TCCAGCGGCTCCACGCGGAGAGTGAATTTCCCGGCACCGGCGTCGGCCTGGCCACGGTCCAGCGGATCATCCAGAAACATCACGGCCGGGTCTGGGCGGAATCCGCGGTAGATCAGGGGGCGAGGTTTTTCTTCACGCTGGGGTAGGAAGACGCGTTCCCACTGAAAGCGGCAGATTCAAATCCGCCGACGAAAACAAGCCGCGCGATAGCGCGCACTTCTGTCGCGAAACGACGGTGGAACGGCCTCTCCGAGGGCGTTTTCGTCAATGCTGCGGCGCTTGCGACGCCTCGCTTTTATTCAAGTCGTGGTTCGCTACGCTCGCGTAAGGCTTTCCAAAACGCCCTCGGAGAGGCCGTCCCACCGTGCTTCGCACAAATCGGGTTCGCTACGCTCACGATTCGCTTCGTCGGCGGATTTGAATCCGCCGCTCCCAGTGGGCAGGTTTTTCTCAGCTCAGCGCCGCGTCGATCATCGCGCGGCGTTCGCTGGGTTGGGTCCAGCGCCAGCGGTGCTCTTCGTCGAGGGCGGAGATGGGGTCGAAGTAGAGGAATTTTTTACCGGGCTTCACCGCGGGGCTGGTGAAGACGGCGATGCCGGTGGCGCGGTCGTAGTGCTCGCAGCTGTGCACGTCGCGTTTGCCGCCGCCGCCCATGGTATCGACGACGAAATGCGGCGTATTGAAGCCGGCGGTGGAGCCGCGCACGTATTTCTCGATCTGATGTGCGGCATCGAGCGTGGTGCGGAGGTCTTCCACCCCGGGGACCATGTCATGGGTGTAGACGTAGTACGGGTGCACGTTCACGTAGCTGAGCCGCTTCACGAGCAGCTGCATGCTGGCGGGTGAATCGTTCACGGTGCGCTGGAGCACAGTCTGGTTGCGCACGTGGATGCCGCGCTCGACCAGGCGGTTCATGGCCTGCTGGGTCCAGCCGACGATTTCGTTCGCGTGATTGAAGTGGGTGTGGACGACCACGTCCTTATGCTCGTGGCGGCCGACCTCGACCACCCGGGTGAGGGCGTCGACCCAGGCGTCGTCGCTGAGGATTTTCTGTGGGAGCACGGCGAGGCCTTTGGTGGCGTAGCGAATGCGCCGGATGTTCGGCATTTCGAGCAGGCGGCGGCCGATGAGTTCGAGGTGGTCGGCCTTGAGATTGTAGCTATCGCCGCCGGAGATGACGATGTCTTCGAGCTGCGGCTGGCTGGCGATGTAGGCGAAGGCCTGCTCCCAACGCGCGAGATTCGCGGTCAGCTTGAGCTTTTCGACTTCGGCCGTGTCGGTGCCGACCGCATAGCTGCGGGTGCAAAAGCGGCAGTACACGGGACACGAATCCTGCGGCAAAAACAGCGCCTTGTCGCGGTAGCGATGGGTCAGGCCGGGGACCGGGGAATCTTCCTGCTCGTGGAGCGAGTCCAGCTGGAGCATGGGGTGATTCGGCTCCTGGAGCGAGCGCAGGGGGAGAAATTGGGTGCGGATCGGGTCGGTCGCCGGCTCCTGCCAGTCGACCAGCGCGAGCAGGTGCGGCGAGATGCGCAGGGCCATCGGCGCCGCCGCGATACCCGCGGCCAGATCTTCGTAAAAAGTCTCGGAAACGAGCGTTCCGAGGGTGTCGCGCAATTGGCGGACATTGGTGACCGTGTGCCGCTGCTGCCATCGATGGTCTCCAAATTCCTCAGCGGTCACTCTGGCGTAGGCCGGAATGGCCTGCCAGTAATCCCCGTCGCGCAAGTCACGGTGCGCCAGGGGCAACTCAGGGGGGGTGAAGGATTTAAGTGAGGGTGGATCTACGTGAGCCGGGTCGAGCGTGGCAGATGGATGCATGGTCAGGATTCGAATCGATTGATCATCGGGGCATGGATTTGTGAAATGAAATCCAGCTAACGCGGACGCGAGAGCGTGACGCGGGCCTCAACAGGGCAGACAATCGGTTTCAAGATGGCGTAAAAGCTTAGCCGGTCTACGCCAGTGTCAAGTCTGCTTGAAGTTTAGGACACAACCACGTGAAGTCGGCCTTCAGGAGCAAGAAGATCCATCCCCGGACGTGACAGCCCCCCGGGGTCCGTGCATCGTCCGCGCCTCCATGCCCTCCGTCCTTATTCTTACCGCCGGTTATGGTGAAGGCCACAATGCTGCTGCGCGTGGTCTCCATGCCGCCTGCCAGCAACTCGGTTTCGACTCGGACATTCTCGACGCTTTCACCGCGCTGCCCGGCTACGACCGTTCGCGGAAGGACTATCTCTGGCTGATCAATACCGCGCCGAAGATCTGGGCGGCGATTTTTGGCCTGATCGACAAGCTGCCGGTGGTGGAATTCACCCTGCCCCTGATGCGGCACGTGGAGGCCGAACTCGCGAAGCAGCTGGCCGAGCGGAAGCCCTCGGCGGTGGTGAGTGTTTATCCGGCGTACAGCTATCTGCTGGCGAAGATTTACGGAAACAGCCGGCCTTTCCCGCTGCACACAGTGGTGACCGATTCGATCACGATCAATCGCGTATGGCACCGCAGCCCGAGCGATACGTACATCGTGCCGAACAAAGCCTCCGGCGACGTGATGCGGGCGCAGGGCGTGCCGGCGCAGCGGATTCATGAGCTCGGTTTTCCGGTGCCGCCGCGCTTTGCCGCGGATCGGCCGGTGCGGCCGGACGCCTCGGGTGGGCCGCGCGTTTTGTATATGATCAATGCGGGCAAGGATCAGGCCCCGGGGATCGTGGATCGCCTGCTCGATGTGCGCGGGATTCACCTCACGGTGACCGTGGGGAAGGATGAAGAGCTGCGGAAGAAAGTCGAAGCAGCGGCGCGCGGGCGGGCGGTGGAAATTTACGGCTGGACGCCAAATATGCCGGAGCTGCTGATGACGCATCATGTGCTGATCGGCAAAGCCGGCGGGGCCGCGGTGCAGGAGACGATCGCAGCGCAGACGCCGATGCTGATCACCCAGGTGGTGCCCGGCCAGGAGGAAGGCAATGCGCGGCTGCTCTTCGAGCAGGGCTGCGGCGCGCTGTGCCCGACGGCTGACTCGCTCGCGCGGCAGATCGAGTGGCTCTTTGCCAATGACGCGACCGAGTGGCGCCGCTGGGAGACGAATATCCGCGCGATCAGCCGGCCGGATGCCGCGCTGCAAATCGCGAAGTTCGTGCACGCGCCGCTGGGGGATCTGTAGGGCGGGCGCCCCGCCTGCCGGGGGGAAGACGTACTCGACGCACCCCGGTGGCAAGCGGGGCGCTTGCCCTACAAACAGATCACGCGTGTTTGCAAATGGAGGGCATCGCTTTGCCTGCGGCCATCTTCGCTGCGCTCCGGTTGTCTATGCCGGAGAGTTGATCAGTAGTCCGACGACGGGTGCGAAACCGTCCCTTCTTTCGGGAGATGATGCGCCCGAGTTTGCCGCGGCATCACTCGCCCGGCACTGACGGAGCAGGGCCCTCCAGGGCTAATTCCCGGCCGCCCGCGGGCTTTACCCGGATACCAACGATCCGCTTTTTCAACCCGGGCCGGCCGTTCTATTTCTCCCGTCATGCTCTCCCGCCGTTCGTTCCTCCAAACCACCCTCGCCACTTCACTCGCGGCCACCGTGCGCGGGCAAAGCAGCAGTGAAACGTTGCCGCCGGTGCGCCAGATTACGCGCGGGCCGAAGCATCACTGGTTTGGGTACTACGACAAATTGCAGTTCGATCCGACGGGGCGGTTTGTGCTCGCCAACGAAGTCGATTTCGAAGGCCGCTCCCCCACCCCGGACGATGTGCTGAAGATCGGCATGGTCGACCTGCAGGATGGCGACAAATGGATCGAACTCGGCGAGACGCGCGCCTGGAACTGGCAGCAGGGCTGCATGCTGCAATGGGTGCCGGGCACGGAGGCGACGATCATGTGGAATGACCGGGTGGACGGTCAGTTTGTCTGCCACCTGATGGACGTGCACACGCGCAAACGCCGTACGCTCCCCCACCCCGTTTACACGCTGAGCCCGGATGGCCGCTGGGGCCTGGCCCCGGATTTCCGCCGGCTGAATGATACGCGCCCGGGCTACGGCTATGCGGGTATCGCCGATCCGAATCGCGACGTGCTGATCCCGGAAGATGCGGGCATCTGGAAGATCGACATGCAGACCGGCGAGCAGAAGCTGCTGATCACTTTCAAGCAGGCCGCCGATTTCCCGTACGAGCCCGGCTACTCGGCCAATGCGAAACATTGGTTCAATCACCTGCTCTTTAATCAGGACGGGTCGCGCTTCATTTTCCTGCATCGCTGGCGGGGCGTGGAAGAGGGCAAAAGTTTTGCCACGCGGCTGTTCACGGCGGCGGCGGATGGCACCGATCTGTACGTGCTCGATCCGCTCGGGAAGACCTCGCACTTTGTCTGGCGCGATCCGGAGCATGTCTTCGCGTTTGCCTATCATCCTTCGTTCAAGGAGCGCTTTTATTTGTACAAGGACAAGACGCGCGAGGTGAGCGTGGTCGGGCCGGATCTGATGGTGGTGAACGGCCACAACACCTATGTGCCGGGGACGAATAACGAGTGGATCTTGAACGACACCTACCCGGACAAGCAGCGCCTGCAGCATCCGTATCTCTATCACGTACCGACGAATCGCCGGGTGCCACTGGGCCATTTCTACAGCCCGCCGGAGTACACGGGCGAAGTGCGGTGCGACAATCACCCGCGGAGTTCGCGCGATGGGAAGTGGGCGGTCATCGACAGCCCGCACCAGGATGGCCGGCAGATGTACTTGATCGATCTGCGGCCGATCGTGGGGTGAGGCGCGGCATGTTCGTGGTTCACGCAGCCTCTGCGTGAAATAAAAAAGATCACCCTGCGCCTTTGGCGCAGGCAGGTTTCGGCTCACGCAGGGGGCTGCGTGAGCCACGGGGCTGACAGCAGCGTCGATTCGCGACCCACTCGCGACCTCAGCGCTGCTCGACTTCGACGTTGAGCTGGTCGTCACCGCCTTTGCGGACGGCACGGATGAAGTAGCGCGACGTGGGGGTGAGCGTGATGGTGGACGCTTCGGCGGGTTCCATCGCCGGGGGGCGGTGGGTGGCCATAACGCGGATTTTGCCGGCGAGTTTGGCGTCGGCTGGGCGCATGATGCTGTGGCCGGACTGACCCGCGGCGGAGGGAGCGGTGGCGCTGCTCACCCGGAAGGAACCGGTGAGGAGGAGCACTTCGTTGATCGGGCGATCGGCCAGGGCGGCGAGATCGGCGATCTGCACGGCGCGGCCTGCCGGACGCGGGGTCGCGGGGATGGGCGTCGGGGTGGCCGGTCGCGGCGTCGCGGGGATCGGTGTCAGCGGGGGCGGCGTTTGCGCGATGGGAGTCGCGGGAACGTCCGTCTTTTTCGGGGTGTCGTCGTCCTCCTTCAGGACCATCCAGGCAAACACTCCGACGCCAACGAAGGCCAGCGGGATGAGCATCCAGACCCAGGGAAAACCGGCGCGAGCTACAGGCACCGGCTGCATGGGCGGGGGCCGGCGAGCCTCAGTCGGCGGGACGATCCGGGCCGGAGGTGGCGGTGTCTTTTCCGCAATGGCGCGCGCTTCACGCAACGCCGTGGGAATGGTGACGGATTCTTCGAGATTCGGCGGGATCGGCGGCAGATCGGCCGGAGGCCGCGACGGGGGTGGAGCTACGGGCGGAGCTGGAGGTGGCAGTGGCGGCGGGGCCGGAGCCACCGCGGCGGGGCGGAAAGCTGGCTCTTCGCGCACGGGCGACGCGGCTGGCATCGGGGGCGGCACGATCGGGCGCGGTGGGGGCGGCTCTTCCTCCGCGACCGTGGCCATCGATTCTTCGACGGGAATGACCGGGAGCGGCGGCGGGGGCGGAATGAAACGCGCGGGAGCGGCGACATCGACCGGAGGCGGCTCTGGCGCGATCGCTTCGATCTCAGGTACCGGCTCAGGAGCCGGTGAGGGTTCGACCAGCGGGGTGACGGGAGCGGCGGGTTCCGCCTCGTTTGCTCCGACCTCCGGAGCGGCGGCGGCAACGGGAGCTTCCTCGACCACGGGCAAAACGGGCGCTTCGATGGAGGGAGCTTCCACCTCTTCGGCTTCGACGACGGGCTCGGGATCAACTGGCGGCGCGAACGGCGCAGCCTTCATCGTCACATCGTAGTCTTCGTCCGCGTCAGGCTGGGCAATCGGCGGCGGTGCGGCAGGCAAAGGCTCGGGGGCCGGAGCACTGACCTCGGACGCAGCTTCCGCCACGTAGGTTTCCATCGAATCATCGGCCAAGGGCGGCGGTTGCGAGGGTGCTGGCGGGATGAAACGCACGGCTTCGGCCGGCGGCGGAACCGGCGCAGACGGTGCCGCGGGATCTTCTGCGGCGTAGGTCTCCATCGCAGCGTCATCGAAAGACGGCGCCTGAGCCGGGGGCGGCGGCACAAAGGGGCCGGGGCTCGCCGACACGGGTGAAGCCGGAGCAGGAATCGCGGAGGGGTCTTCTGCCGCGTACGTCTCCATCGAGGCATCGTCGAAGGAGGGCGAGGCCGCAGGTGGTGGGGGCGGCGGAATAAACGGCGCCGGTGCGGTAGTCGACGGAGGCGTCGACTTGGGCGCGGGGGCACTGGACGGGTCTTCCGCGGCGAAGGTGTCCATCGAGTCGTCCGCGGTGGGGTGCGCTGGAGAAGGCAGCGGCGGCGGGACGAAACGCCAGGAAGGATCGTGCGATCCTTGCCGGGCGATCGGTGGTGGTGCGGGCGATGGCGAAGGAGCTGCCGGAGCCGGCGGAGTAGAAGGTTCCTCCGCCGCGTAGGTCGCCATGGAATCGTCCGCCGTCGGGCCAGGCGCGGGCGGCGGGACAAAGCGGGCGGGCGTGGCCGCAAGGGTCACGTCGGGCTCTTCCTCGGCGACCGGCGGTGGAGTCGCGGCCGCCGGCAACGGCGGCGGACCGGGAGGCGTTGGGGCAGCAGCGGGCTCGTCCGCGGAGAGCGTGGCCATGCCGTCGTCTTCGACCGGCTGCGGTGGGGAAGGTGGCGGTGGGATAAACGGTCCGGGTGTGGCGGCCATCGTGACGACGTAGTCTTCGTCGTTTTCTTCGACCGATTTCACCGGTTCGGATGCGGGCGGGAGCGAAATCGACGGAGCGATGGACGCCGGCGGCTCTTCGGCGGCGAGGGTCCCCATCTCATCGGGTTCGATCGGTTTGGGCGGCGGCGGCGGGATGAAACGCGCGGGCTGATTCGTGCCCGCCGGGCGGCCGAAAGTCGTCGGTGGAACGATGGGCTCGAGCGGTTCGTAACCGCCGGAGGACCCACCTTCGAAATCGAGGCTTTCGTCCACCGTGGCGGGTGGGGCTTCCACTTCGCCGGCTTCGATCCGGGCCACCAGAAGGTCGCCGGGAGTGGGCTTGGGCTCGACCGCAGCCGCTACAGGTGAGGAGGGCGGCGGCGGCGCAGGTGCGGCCGGCACGGGCAAAGGCGGCGGTTCGAGCGGCGGCGCGTCCCCACGCGCGGTCGCGGCCTCCATCGGCTCGGTGCCGGCGGTGCTGGGATACAGCTGCACCGGAGTGGTGGGTTTGGAAACCAGCGACGTGACGCGATAACCGACCACGGTTTCATGCGGGCGCGGCAGCACGGTCGGCTGCCAGGGCTGGGCCATGGAAGGCGAAAGCGGCAGGAGCAGGCCGAGGCGTTCGGCGATTTCGCGGACGGATTTGGGCCGGTCTTCGGGGCGCTTGGCCAGGCAGGCAGCGATGACGGCTTCCCATTCCACCGGGATCGGATCGCCGCCGAGGCCGAGTTCCAGCCGGCGCTGCGCCATGGAGGGGGCCGCGGTGTTTTCGATCTGCCGGCGCACGTCGCCTTGATAGAAAGGCGGCTTGCCCGAGAGCAGGTCGTACACGGTCGCGCCAAAGGCATAGACGTCGTCCGCCACGGTCGCCGGTCCGCCGGCGGCGCGCTGCGGGCTGGAAAAAGCCGGGTGGATTTCAAGCAGCGGTCCGCCTTTCGGGCCGGAGAAATCGAACAGCGCCCGGGCCACGCCGAAATCGGCGATCTTCACATCGCCCACCGGCGTGATGAAGAGATTCGAAGGCGAGAGATCGCCGTGGGTGGCCTGGTGCTGGCGCCAGGCGAAATCGAGCGCTTCCACCGCCTGGACCAGCCACGGGCGGAGATCTTCGACATCGAAGCAGCGCTGTGGCCGCCGGGCGCGGGCATCGAGCGCACTTTCGCTATCGACGAATTTCGAGACGATCGCCGCGGCACTGGAGTCGCGCGCAAAATCGAGCAGGCCGACCAGGCCTGGGTGTGTGATCTCGAGCAGGCGCCCGACCGTCTCGCGCAGGCGAGCCATGATGCGGTCCTCCCGAATCCACGCCCCCGGCACGAACCGCATGCTGAGCTCGCGGCCGATGCCTTCATGCACGACGAGCCACGAGGCGCCGAGAGTGCTGCGGCCGAGGAACCGCTTCAGCACGTACTGCCGAAACACGCGCAGCCCGACTTCGAGCGTCGCCGAGTGCGAAGCGAGGGCCGTGTCTTCGGGCGGTGTTGGTTCGGGCATGAGCTTACCAATGGTTTTGCCGCGATTGCCCGGCGGGGACAAGGCGAAAGCGTGCCGCAACACTTTCATGCATCCAAAGACGCGGTGCGAAGCGAGCATGGACAAGCGCCCTCCCCCATTCCACGATCCCGGGCCTGTCATGATCTCTGTCGCCACCCTGCTGAAAATCGCCCTCGCCGCTGTCTCCGGAGTCGTCGTGCTTTATACGCTCTGACCATGCGCGGGGCCAAACCCGGCCCGCTTCGACCTTTTCGACCCTTTCGCTATGGGGCCGATCCGCTGTGCCTGATCGGCTGCGGGCTGTACGCCATGAATCGCTGGCTGCTGAAGCCGCATCTCGGCTCGGCGTTTTTGCATGGGCAGTTCAATGATCTGCTCTTCATCCCGTGCGCGCTGCCGCTGCTGCTCTGGGTGCAGCGCCGGCTCGGCCTGCGGACGCACGATGGTTTTCCCGAGCCGGGCGAGATCCTGCTCCACCTCATCGTTTGGACCCTCATCGTCGAAGGGATCGGGCCTTTCTGGCTGCATCACGGCACCGCGGATGGCTGGGATGTCGCGGCCTATTGCGCGGGCGCGGGAGCGGCGGGACTTGTCTGGACCGTGCGTTCCGGAGCCTGGGAACGAAAAAACCCGCAAAAAACCATGTAAATCGCATGCTTGGGTCTTGAAGCCTTCGGCCCGGACAGCGTAGAAGCGACCTCCTATGGCCAAAAAACTAACCAAGACCCAACTCCAGACCACCCTCGCGGAGAAGACCCAGACGACCAAAAAAGTCGCGGCCCTTTTCCTCGATACCCTCACCCAGATCGCTTTCGCTGAAACCAAGAAGAACGGGGAATTCACCATTCCCGGCGTCGGCAAGCTCGTGAAGCAGAAGCGCAAAGCCCGCATCGGCACCAACCCGAAGACCGGCGAGAAGATCAAGATCGCGGCGAAGACCGTGGTGAAGTTCCGCGTGGCCAAGGCCGCCAAGGACGCGGTGCTCGGAGCCAAGTAAGTCTTGCACCCCCGCTGCCGTCCGCGGCAGCCGGTGTGCCTATCAAAAAAGGCAGCGTGCCCCCGGTGCGCTGCCTTTTTAGTTTTTTACTCCCCGCGCGGGCTGCGCCCCTTCGATTGATAGCCATCCTGCAAAGGTAAGATCGGGCGCGAGTTTGCTGGATTGCGGACGCGCCTTTTGCTTTGCTGCGGCAATGAGCACGCCATCCCCTGGGCCGAATGAACCTCCCGCTCCCACGTCGGAGGCTTTGATCGATCGGGCGATCCTCCAGCAACTGTGCGACGAACTGGATCGAGAGGCCGTGGAAGAAATGGTGCTGATGTTCCTCGATCAACTCCCCGAACAACTCGCCAGCTGCGACACGGCGCTGGCGGGCGACGACTATCCCACCCTGGAGCGCGAAGCGCACTCCACCAAAGGCTCGGCCGCCAGCCTCGGCGCCACAGTGCTGACCGAGGCCGCCCGGCAGCTCGAGGTCGCGGCCGAAGCCGGCCAGGCGGAGCCACTTTCCAGTCTGCTCGCCGCCGTGCACCGAGCCGCTGAAGCGACCGTTCCCGCGCTGAAAGCCTGGCGGACGGAAAGCGGCGCCTGAGGCGTCCGGAAAAGGGCGGATCTTTTCTGCCTGCCCCGGAAAAATTTGGGCAGTCGGGCCGTCCGCGTCCGCCGTTTGCTGTATAACCCCCATTTTCGTGACCCAGCCGAGACCCCACTCTCTCACCCGGAACCCGCGGCCCTCCTCTCGCCCATGACTATCCATTCTCCGAACGTCATCACGCTTCAGGCTTCCGACTTGCAGGAATTGAGCGGTTCGGTCGCCGGGACCGTGCGGGATTTCATCAAGAACAAACTCACCCCGGAGCATCTCATCCTCGAAATCGATCTCTCGAAAATCACCTTCATCGACAGCAGCGGCCTCGGCGCCCTGATCTCGCTGCACCGGGCCATGGCGGACCGGAGCGGCCAGCTGAAACTGATCAACCCCAGCGCCGTCTGCCGGCAAATCCTGGAATTGACGCGGATCAATCGAGCCCTCGAAATTGTGACTCGATGAATACCCCCGATGCCGGCGTGCGGAACGAACTTGCATCCACTCTGCGGATCGAGTGCCCGTGCGATCTCGCCGCCGTGCGCGCCGCCTCGCTAAGGGCCAAGGATTTTCTGCAAGCGAAGGGCGTACCCGGCGATCTGCTCGACAGCCTCGAACTGGCCCTGGTCGAAGCGGCCAACAATGCCGTCGAGTACGTACAGCCGGAAGCACAGGAAAAGCCGGTGCGCATCGATCTCGCGATGGGGCCGCGCGAGATCGAGATCAGCATCCGCGATCACACCCCGGGCTTCGAGTGGCCGGTGGAAGCGACCCTGCCCGATCCGGAGAGCGAAGGCGGGCGCGGCATTTTCCTGATCCAGAGCCTGGTCGACCGCACCGCTTATTTCCGCAGCCCGCAGGGCAATATCCTCGTCCTGGCCAAGGCCCACGGCTTGCCCGAGCCGGGGCTGGATGGCCCAGTCGGCGATTCGGCGGACCAGCTGCGCGGCCAGATCGAGGAACTCGAAGCCACGCTCGACGGGATGACTGAGGAGCTCGGCTACAGCTATGAAACGCTGACCTCGATCTTTCGTTACGGGGCGGAACTCGTCTCGACCCAGAACGTGGGCGAATTTGCCGAACGCCTGATCGGCGACCTCGGCAGCCTGACGGACGCCAATGTCGTCGTGCTCCGGCTCTTCAACAAAGAAGCGAATGCGCTGGAAACCTTTCGCTCCAAACCAGCAGACGGCGCGGCCAGTACGGCGATTGCCTTGAACGCCGCCCAGGCCGGGGTGGAAGCGGATGCGGCCCGCACGCTGACCGACGTGTGGTTCGACCCGGGGCACCCGCTGACGGCGAATGATCCGCTCCAGGCTTTCGGTTCACCGACGCTCGGCGTCTGCCATCCTTTTTCCCTCAATGGCGATCTGCTCGGCACGCTGACGCTGGCCCGCCAGTTGAGCGAAGCGCCTTTCCGGGCCGCGCAGGTGAACCTGCTGCAAATGCTCACGGATTTCCTCGCGATCCAGGTGGCAAACGAACGCTTTCTGCAAGATCGCATGCGGTCACAGATGATGCGCCGCGAGCTGGACATTGCGGCGGCGATTCAAAACTCCCTGCTCCCCGCAAAGACGCCGGAGGCTGTGCCGCTCAGCATCGCGGCGGTGTGCGAGAGCGCCCGTGAGATCGGCGGCGATTTTTACGACATCATCCCCGTGGGGTCGAAGGGCCTGCTTTTTGTCATCTGCGACGTGATGGGCAAAGGCATCCCGGCCGCGATGATGGCGGTCGTGTTGCGCAGCGTGCTGCGCGCCATGCCCCACCACTTCGACCGGCCGGCGGACTTGATGATGACGCTGAACCGCGCGTTGTACGAGGATTTCTCGCGGGTGGATATGTTTGCCACGACACTGATCGTCTACGCGGATCGGCGCGAAGGCACGCTGACCGCGGCGAATGCCGGGCATTGTCCCCTGCTCATCGCGCAGCCCGGCACGCAGGAAATCACGGCCTTGGGCGCTTCGAACCTGCCCCTCGGCCTGTTGCCCGCGGTCGATTACACGGCCGACACGGTGGCGCTGAAACCCGGTGCGCGGGTGCTGCTGTACACCGACGGCCTCACGGAACTGGCCAATGAGAACGACGAACTTTTCGAGGAAGAACGGCTGCGCGCGTGGTTGCTGAAAAACCCGGGACTCGATGTGATGTCACTCAAAGCCGACCTGATCGCCGAACTCGCCCGCTTCCGCGGCAATGAGCCCGCCCGCGACGACCAAACCTTCATCCTCCTGACTCACGGCACATGACTCCGCAAATCCTGATCGTAGACGACGAGCCTTTCATGCTCCGGCTGATCGAGACTTCGCTGAAAAAAGGCGGTTTCGAGCTGACGGCCTGCCGCAGCGGCGAACAGGCGCTCGATTTGATCGGCCAACGGATTCCCGCGCTCGTGATCCTCGACCTGATGATGCCCGGCATGGATGGCCTCGCCACCTTGCGGAAGATGAAAGAGATGCCCGGCTGCCAGCAGGTGCCGGTGATCATGCTCACGGCCAAGGGCCACAAACTGACCCAGGAAAGCGCGGAGGCCGGCGGCGCGAATGTCTTTCTGACCAAGCCCTTCAGTCCCACCCAGCTGCTCTCCGAAGTGCGGAGGCTGCTGGCCACACCGCCCACCGCACGGAATCCATGATCCTTTCGCGCAAACGCCTCATCGTTTGGTGCGCCATCATTTTGACGGTGGCGAGCGGCACCGGGCTGTACAGCGCGTACCGGCAAAAAGCAGCGCTGCAGCAGGATCTGCTCGGCAAAGTGCGCGCCAGTGCGGCGATGCTCGACAACAGCCGCATCATCAAGCTGACCGGCACCCCGGAAGACGTCGAGTTGCCCGATTACAAGACGACCGCCGGTCACCTGCGGCGCCTGCGCGACAGCGACAGCCGGCTGCGGTTTGCGTACCTGATGCGGCAGCTTCCCGACAATGGCGGAGTGGTCTATCTCGTGGATGCGGAGCGGCCTGACTCGAAGGACTACTCCCCGCCTGGTCATCCCTATCCGGAAGCCGAGGAAGATGAACCCCTGCAACGTGCGCTGCACTCCGGGCTGGTCTCCATCGGCGAGCCGCAAAAGGATGAATACGGGGAATGGGTCAGCACGTTTGCCCCCATCCTCGATGACCAGCAGCACACCACCGGCGTGGTCCTGGGGCTGGATGTGGAGGCGGGGCGGTGGCGGTGGTTATTGTGGCGGGCAGGCCTGGAATCCGGTCTCGCAGTGCTGATCGTCTTTGGCATTCCGCTGGCGGTGATCGGGGTGATCGGCGAACGGTTCCGGTCCCGCCTCGCGCTGCAAGCCGCGGAGGAGACCTTTGCCGCCGCACTGCGAGCCAGCCCGGATGCGATTTTCATTTTCCGGCGGCACGCCAGCGAGGATGACGCGACCTCGGAGTTCCAGATCGAGCACGCCAATGTGAGTGCGGCCGAGCTGAATCAATGCACCCTCCTGGAATTGATCGGCCGGCCCGCCACCGAAGCGCGGCCCTTCCGTTCGCTGCCGGATATCGGCGCGGAATTCGACCGTCTGCACACCCAGGCCAAGCCAGAGGAAAGCGGCGTGCGCGTGGTACAGACCGCGACCGGGCAGCTTTTCTTCCAGATGCAATCGGTGCCGATCGGCGAAGGCCTCGTGATCACGGTGCGCGACGTAACCTCGGCCCGGCAGTCCGAGGAAGAACTGCGCCGCCGCGAACGGCATCTTACCGCCCAGGCGGAAATTCAGCGTGCCCTGCTCCAGACCGGCCTGGTGCGCGACCTGTACCCGCAAATCATCGGCCGGCTCGGCGAAGTCGCGCGGGCCAGCTACATCGCGGTGCTGGAGCGCAGCGACGAACCCAAAGGCGGACGCTTCCGGCGCGTGGCGGAGTGGCGCAACGAAGAGGCGACCGTTCCCGCCGATTCCATCCTCGGCCGGGAATTCGATCTTGCGACCGAAGCGCCCGCGTGGCTCGCGTCCCTCGAATTCGACCGGCCCGTCTCCGGTTTCACCCGCAGCTTCACCGAACGCGCCCAGGCGCTGCTCAGCGGGCCGGGTGTGCAATCGGCCCTCCTGCTGCCACTCACCGTCGTCGGACGATTGCACGGCATCCTGCTCGTGGAGCGCAGCCATACGGCGGCGGCGTGGTCGGAAAAGGAGATCGATCTGCTCGCCGCCGTCACCAGCGGCATCTCGCTCGCGCATGAGCGGGCCATGCTCGATTCGGAGTTGCGGCGCAGCGAGCAGCGTCTGCGCGAAGCCCAGGCCATGGCGCATCTCGGCGACTGGGAATATGACTACGCGACCAAACAGGTCACTTATTCCGAGGAGGCCTACCGTATCCTCGGCTACGACCCGACGCGCGGCCACCCAAGCACCGGCACACTCCGCGACTACACCCACCCGGATGACCGGGAAAAGGTGGACCTGCTGATCGTGCGGGCGATCGACGAACGCACCGAGTGCAAATTCGAGCACCGCATCGTCCGGCCCGACAACACGGTGCGCTACGTCCTCACCCGCGGGCGGCCGCTCGGGGACTCCTCGGCCCTCGCCGGCCGTTTCCTCGGCACGCTCATGGATGTGACCTCGATCAAGCAGGCCGAAGAAGCGCTGCTCCGGACCGAGGCGCGCTACCGGCAGGTGGTCGAGAGCGTGCACGAGGTGATCTTCCAGACCGACTCGCAAGGCCGGCTAACCTTGGTCAATCCCGCATGGACCGAGATCACGGGCTACCACATTCTCGAAAGCTTTGGCCGCAGCCTGGCGGATTTCGCCGATGGGAAATCCGGCCTGCAGTACAACACCATCGTACGATTGCTGATGTCAGGCGAAACTGCGGTCTCGCGCGAGAAACTCCCGCTGCGGATGAAGGACAATTCGATCCGGTGGTTCGAGCTGCAGGCCCGTGCCCAGGTGGGTACCGGCGAACGATCCATGGGCATCGCCGGCAGCCTCCACGACATCACGCAGCGCGAGGAGCTCGAAACCGAAATGCAGCGGGCCCGGGAAGCCGCGGAGGCGGCCAATCGGGCCAAGAGCGACTTCCTCGCGACGATGAGCCACGAAATCCGTACCCCGATGAATGGCGTCATCGGCATGACGGGTGTGCTTCTGGAAACGCCCCTCACCGACGAGCAGCGGGAATACGTGGAGACCATCCGCACCTCGGGCGAGACCCTGCTCGAGATCATCAACTCCATCCTCGATTTCTCGAAGATCGAGGCCGGGCGGATGGATATCGAAAGCGTCTCTTTCGACCCGGCCACCATCGTCGAGGAAGTGGTCGAACTTTTCGGCCGGTCGGCCACGAGCAAAGGCGTGGAAGTGGTCTTTTACGTCGATCCCAGCGTGCCCGCGCCCGTGCTGGGCGATCCGACCCGGCTGCGCCAGGTACTCGGCAATCTTTTCTCGAATGCCGTGAAATTCACCGATCGCGGCGAGATCGAGGTGCGCGCCGAACGCATCGGCTCGGATAGTCCGGCGGAGATTCGATTCAGCATCCGCGACTCGGGCATCGGCATCCCGCTGGAAAAACAGTCGCGCCTGTTCCAGACCTTCAGCCAGGTCGACTCCTCCACTTCCCGCCGCTACGGCGGCACCGGCCTCGGGCTCGCCATCAGCAAGCGGCTATCGGAAATGATGGGTGGCGATATGTGGGTCGAGAGCGAGCCGGGCGTCGGGTCCACGTTCTACTTCACCATCACCACGCCGCTCGCGCAGAATCTGCCGCCGAAGGAATCCGCTCCCCTGCCTCCCGTGCTGACGGGTAAACGGGTGCTGGTGGTGGACGACAACCAGACCAACCGGCGCATCCTCCTTTTCCATCTCGAACGCTGGGGCATGCCGGCGGTGGAAGCGACCGACGGGGCCGCGGCCCTCGCCAAACTCGCCGAAAAACCGGGCTTCGACCTGTGCCTGATGGACATGCAAATGCCGCAGATGACCGGGCTCGATGCCGCCACGCTCTGGCGCACGCGCAACCCGGACTCCAAGGTCGCCTTCGTCTTCCTCACCTCCCTCAGCCACATCGAACTGCGCCGGTCGGTGGAAGCACTCGGCAATACGCGAATGCTGACCAAGCCCCATCGCCCGGCGCAGTTGATCGCCGCGATGCAGGAGGTCCTCACGCCGGAAACGACCACCGACACCCCCAACCTGCTGGTGCCCGTCGCCACGCAACCGACCTCGGTGGTGCAGCCGTCGATCCTCGTGGTCGAGGACAACAGTATCAACCAGGCCGTCGTGCGCCGCATGCTCCAGAAGCTGAAATGCCGCGCCGATATCGTCGCGAGCGGCGTGGAAGCGCTCACCGCGCTGAAACAGCGCACGTACGACATCGTCCTCATGGACGTGCAGATGCCGGACATGAATGGCCTCGAAGCGACGCAGCGCATTCGCTCCAGCCATCCCGAGGAAATTCAGCCCTGGATCATCGCCATGACAGCCAATGCGCTCAAGGGCGACCGCGAAAGCTGCCTGGAGGCGGGGATGAACGACTATCTCTCGAAACCCGTGCGGCTGGCCGATCTCGATGGCGGTTTGCAACGCGCCGTCGATGCCCTGCGCGCCAAGGGCCGCCTCACCGATTCTTCCCCCACCCGCCGCGATCCAGTCGCGGCGGAAACCGCTTCCTGATTTTTTTTAGAAGTCCAAATTTCCGACCGCCAACGTAACACCACCAGCTAACACCCGGAGACCTTTCCATGTCGGCCACTGCCCCTGCATCCCTCGCTCAGCCTCGGAGCTGCATCGCCATTCTCGGCGTTCCTTTCGACTGCGTGACGAAAGACAACGCGATCTCGATCATCGAACGCATGATCAACTCGCGCCAGCCGCACTACCTCGCGGCGGCCAATGTCGATTTTGTGGTCAAAGCGCTGGAAGACGACGAGCTGCGCCGGATTCTTTTCGAAGCGCACCTGGTGCTCTGTGACGGATCGGCCTTGCAGCGGGCCTCGCGCCGGCTGGGCAATCCGCTGCCTGAGCAAATCGGCGGGGAAGAACTCGTGCCGCTGCTTATCCGGATGGCCACGCTGAAAAGCTACCGGGTCTTCATTCTCGGCGGCCGGACCGAAGGGCACGATCAGGCGATCCAGCGGCTCCAGCGCCAGTTCCCGGGCCTCATCGTCGCGGGCTCGTATGCGCCGCCCACGGCTTCCCTGCACGAACTGGATCAGGAAACCATCGTGAAAAAGATCAAGGAACAGCGGCCCGACATGCTGTTTGTCTGCTTCGGTTTTCCGCGGCAGGAAAAGTGGATCGCCGCGAACTACCGCTCTCTCGGCGTGCCTGTCTGCATCGGCGTCGGCGCGACCATCGATGCGCTCACCGGCAATCTCGCGGTGGCCCCGGAGTGGGTGGAAAAGATCCGCCTCACCTGGCTCTACCGACTGCTCCGCGCTCCCGTCCGCCTGATCCGCTTCCTGCGGGATCAATCGACCTTTAACAACGCCGTCGCGCGGCAGGCCAAGGAAATGGCCCGCCCTTCGAAGGCCGCGTCCGCCGCCGCAGCGGCGACCGCTCCAGCCGTTCCGGCCGCAGGATTTCCGGCCCCGGCCCCGGATATCTTTTCCCTGCCGCCCAGTCTCGATGCCGCTTTCATCGCCAGCCCGCAGAACGATTGGGATGCCCGCGCAAGCAAGGGCGGCATGTTGTTTGCCGATGCGAGCCGGGTGAAATTCGTGGACAGCACCGGCATGGGCAGCCTCGTGCGGCTGCAAAAGCGCCTGCGCGAACAGCAGGGCCAGCTCGTCCTTTTCGGCGGCAGCGAGCCCCTGCAAAAGGCGATGAACCTCATGCGGCTCACCTCGCTTTTCCCCTTTGCCCTCGACCTGAATGCCGCCCGGCGGCTGGTGGAGCAAAACGAACGCGACCGTGAATCGCCGGTGAAATGGAGTCGCGCCGGCACCGGTTCGCAGATCGCCTGGACGGGCGAAGTGACCACCGAGACGATCGACCGCCTCTGGGAGCAGACGGAGGAAATCCTCATCCAGCGCGATCACACCGATGCGCTGGTGGTCGTCGATCTGGCCAAGGTGACCTTTGTCGATAGCGCCGGCCTCGGCTCGATGGTGCGCATGCGCCGGACGGCCAGCCAGAGCGGGGTGCAGTTGCGCTTCATCAATCCCAGCGAAGTCGTGCAGCGCGTGGTGCAGACCTCGCGCATGGGCGAGTATTTGCTCGGAGAGAAGGTGTAGGCTACCGCTCCGGGCAGTGGCCTCGGGGACCGGAATCGCGAGATAATCGCGCTCGTGCCTGCCCCCCTGCCCCGCCGCCACTTCCTGCAGACCGCCCTCGCCACGACAGCGGCAGCCTGCCTGCCCGGCCCCAGCCGCGCCGCGGCCTCCGACCGCTTTTCTTTCGTGCTGCTCGGCGATCTGCACTTCGACAAACTCGAGCACCACGACCTCGCGTGGATCGAGAAACACAAGGGCGGCGATCTCGGGCAGATTCGCAACTACTCCAAACTCACGGTCGAAATCATGCCACAGCTTTTCGGCACGCTGCGCGATGTCATCGTCGAAGCGCAACGCACGCCCGGGCACGAGATCGATTTCGTGCTGCAAGTGGGCGACTTGGTGGAAGGACTCTGCGGCACTGAAGAACTGGCCGCCCGGCAAAACCGGGAAGCCGTCGATTTCGTGGCCGCGGCGGGGCTGGACGTGCCATTCGTTTTCACCAAGGGAAATCACGACGTAACCGGCGATGGCGCCCCCGCGGCTTTCGATCAGGTATTGCTGCCTTTTCAAAAACAGCAGGCCGCCAAATTCACCTCCACGATCGAACGCGCCGGGGCCAACTATGCGTTCACGCATGGCGGCGCGGAGTTTTTCTTCTTCGATGCGTATGTCCCCGACAGCCTCGACTGGCTGGAGGCCGCGCTGGCCAAACGCTCCGCGAAACAGGCGTTTGTCGTCATTCATCCACCGGTCGTCCCATACGGCGCCCGCGCCACCTGGCATCTGTATGCGAGCCCCAAGGATGCGGCCCGCCGGGCGAAACTGCTCACCCTGCTCGGGCAACAACATGCCTTCGTGCTCGGTGGCCATATCCACCGGTTCAACTCACTGGCGCGGCTGACCGAGAACCAAGGCCGCTTTGCGCAACTCGCGGTCAGCAGCGTGATCAACAAGGCCACGCCGGCGGCGAAAGATGAGTTGCTCGGCGTGGCGGAATACACCGGGGATCAAATCCGCGTGGAACCGCGTTTTTCCCCGGAGACCGAACCGCAGCGGCGCGCAGTCTACGACGCCGAAAGGCCGTTCGTGCCGGAGTTCGAGTACGCCGATCTGCCGGGTTACGCGGTGGTGACCGTCGATGGCGGCAGTGTAGTCGCCCGGATATACGCCGGGACGTCGCGCCAGCTCTGGCGAACCGTGGATCTCGCGGCGGTGCTGCACGCGTAGAAATATTCGATCAATAGCCCCGGCGGCATCGCAACGCGATGCCCTCCAGGTTACGCGGGTTCGCAAATGGAGGGTATCGCATTGCGATGCCGGGCGAGCAGCGGGGCCACCGGGCCAACCCAAATATGCAGTCGCCACGGCGGTGGAAACGGACAGCCTTGGGGCATGTTCACCCGCCGCGATCTTTCCCTCATCGTCCTTTCCTGCGCCGCGACCTGGGGCGTTTTTTCCCTCGCCCAGGAAAGTGCGCCGACGCCGAAAATCATGGGTTCCACGATCTTCGATTGGGCGCAAATCCCGGTGAAAAAGACGCTGAAGGGCGAGTCGCGCCGCTTCTTCCAGGCGCCCACCGCAACGCTCGATGAACTCGAGTGCCACGTCACCACGCTGAACCCCGGCGAGCTGGCGCATCCGCCGCACCAGCATCCGGACGAGGAACTCATCGTGGTGAAAGAGGGCACCGTGGAATCGCTGGTGAACGGCGAACTCAAACGCGTCGGCCCCGGCTCGGTCATCTTTCAGGCCTCGAACCAGCTGCACAGCATCCGCAACGTCGGCGAAACCCCAGCGACCTATCACGTGATCAAATGGAATTCCCCGGGGATGCTGAAGAAGCAGCCGACGGAAAAGTAATCAGTAGGCCTACGATCAGTATTCAGTCGTGGTTCCAGCAGGAAGATGATCACCGGGAAATCTGACTACTGACTACTCCAGTCCACGTCTCTCCCCCGCCACGCCCTACCCCTTCGCTGCGTTGGCGCCGCTGAGCGCGGCGAGCATTTGCGTGGCGGCGCCGAGGACGTTGTCGCAGGCTTCGATGCCTTTTTCGAGGCTGCTTTCGGCGATGGACATCACGGCTTCGGCTCCACCGGTCTCGATCCCGCGGGTGGCGGCGAGGTGGCGGGTTTGTTCGCCTTCGTCAAGGACCAGTTTCAGCTCGGCGAGGACGCCGCCCCGGGTGGTCTGGGCGACGATCTGAATCGTGCGGCAGATCACTTCCAGCAGCTTGCGGTTCTCGGCGCTCGGATCGGCTTGAAAGCGGGTGGCGACGTCGTTGCACAGCGGCATGAGGTTTGCGCTGAGGTCGACGAAGGTGGTGTTCCAGCGTTCCAGCAACGCGGTGAGCCGGGCTTCGAGAGCGGCGAGCTGATCCTGCGCGAAATCCGGGTCGGGCGTCATAGGGCCAAAGGTCTACCGGAGACCCCGTTTCGGCGAGCAGATTCCCTGCGTTATAAAAAGCCGCTTCCTTTCCAACCGCGCCGGATTCGCTTGGTTCGGCGCCGCAGGACTGGCAGGGTCCGCGGCCAATTTCATGGAAACCACAGCCAAAACTGGATTTCTCGCCTGGTGGCATCGCACCCCGCTTTATCTCCGGATTCTCGGGGGCATCATCCTCGGGGTATTGACCGGAGTTGTACTCGGACCGGCAGCGGGATCGCTCGCCATTCCCAGCCGGCTCGTCCTGCGCCTGCTTGGGGCGCTGGCGCCGACGCTGATCCTGCTGGCCATCACGCGGGCGCTGATGACCGCCACTTTCGAAAAAGGTACCACGGGAAAACTGCTCGGTTTGCTTCTGCTCAATACGGTGGCGGCCATCCTCATCGGCATCTTTGTCGCCGATGTCATCAAGCCCGGGCATTGGTCGCAGATCCAGCCGAGCCAGCACCACTCCGAAGCCCAAAAACAAGGCAAGCCCGACGTCCTGCAGCAATTCCTCGAAAACGTGCCCCAGAGCCTGCTCGGGCCGCTGGGCGACAATGGGAAAGTGATGGGCGTGATCTTCATCGCGGTCGCTTTCGGCATCGCCCTGCGCAAGTCGGCCAAACGCCCGGTGACCAATGTCACGGACCTGGTGGAAATCGGACTCGATACCCTGATCACCATCCTTCACTGGGTCATCGATGTCGTGCCGCTCGCCGTCTTCGGGCTGGTCGCCAGCATCATCGGCACCCAGGGGTTCGAGGCATTTCACGCGCTCGGCGCCTTCATTCTCGCGGTGCTGGTCGCGCTCTTTTTGCAGGCGGTCTATTACCTCGTGCGGATCTACTTCAGCACCTGGGTGAATCCCTTCGCCCTGCTCCGCGGCGTGCGCGATGCGCTGGTGATGGCGTTCTCGACGGGCAGCTCCACCATCACCATGCCGCTGACTTACGAATGCCTGATCAAACGGGTCGGGCTGCGGGAGAAAAGCGCCAGCCTGGGCGCGCTGGTCGGCTCGAATTTCAACAACGACGGCACGGCCCTGTACGAAGCGATGGCTGCGCTTTTTGTTTCCCAGATGCTCGCCGCGCAAGGTCTCGGCGTGGAGCTCACGCTCACGCAACAATTCATCGTAGTCGTGACTTCGGTGCTCGCCTCGGTGGGGGCTGCGGGCATCCCCGAGGCTGGGCTGGTGACCATGACCATGGTTTTCCACTCCGTCGGCCTGCCGCCGGAATATATTCTCGTGCTCCTGCCCGTCGATTGGTTCCTCGATCGCTGCCGCACGGTCACCAACGTGATGGGCGATATCAACGTAGCCTGCATCTTCGATGGAAAGACGCGGGAACTGCCGGTGGAAAGCGGTTCAGCAACCGCAGCGGCGGCTTAGGTCGTTCCCTTCCAGCCCAAAAGCGAGGCCGCAAATCCGTGTCTCACGCAGCCCTCTGCGTGAACCACGGGCTGACCGCCGCGATCTGCGCCGGTTGAAGCGCTAGGGGCGCGTGGCGAGGATGGCGCTTTCCGCGGTGGGCGGGAGGGGGTGTTGCAGGGCTCCGGTGAAGCCGGCTTCGGTGAGCATTTGCTGGTATTCGGCGAAGGTGTAGGCGTCGCCTTCGGGGGTGGAGCCGAGCATCACGAGGCTGAAGCCGGCGGCGGCGGGCGGGGTGACGCGGTCTTCGTTGGGGACGAATTCGACGATGGCGACTTTTCCGCCGGGGCGCAGAGCTTCGTAGGCGCGCTGGAGGAAACGGACGCAGTCGGCGGGGTTGAAGTGGTGGAGGAAATTCGGGACGAGGATGACGTCGTAGTCGGTGCCGAGATCGACCTTGAAGGCGTCGCCGATGATGGTGCTGAAACGGTCGGCGAGGCCGGCTTTTTCGGCGTTCGCTTTGGCGACTTCGAGCACGGCGGCCCAATCGAGCGCGACGATCTGCGCGCGCGGATTGGCTTCGCCGACGGCGAGGCCGAAGGTGCCGTGGCTGGCGGAGATATCGAGGACCCTGGTGTCGCGCGAGGGGTCGAGCGGGAGTAGCGCAGCGGTGCCGCGGGCGGCGGGGACCATCATGGGGCCCATGGCACGGGCGAACTCGATCCACACGGGGTGATCGGGCGCGATGGTACCGAGCTCGGAATGCTGCACGGTGCCGGTGCGGACCGTGGCGGTGAGGTGCTTGAAGCCATCGACGAGTTCCGAGGCGAGGAAGAAGTCGATGGTGCCGCCGACGTAGGCGGGCGATTCGCGATCGAGGAAAACGGCGCTGTCCGGCGTGAGCGCGTAGAGCCCGTTTTCCTTGGTCAGAAAACCGAGGATGGTGAGGTAATCGCTGAGGATGCGCACGCCACACACGGGGCTGGAGCAACGCTCGGCGATTTCCGCGGCACTGGCGGGGGTTTTCCCGATGGCGGTGAAGAGGCCCAACTCGATCGCGGCCTTGAGCGCGGCGCATTTCTGGTAGGCGTTGATCGTCTCAAAGAAGAGCTGCGGGGACGGAGCGGCGGGTGTGGACATAGAGAGGTGGAAGTCGCGCATGCTAGACGCGCTTTTCCAAACGGCGACTGCGATCGAGTTGTGCGGATGGGGTTCGGGTCCTATCGTCGGGCGCATGCCCCACCGTGCTCACTCTCCGGCGCCGATGCTCACGCGGCGGACGATCCCGGAGTTTGGCATGAGCGAGTCGAAGGCAACGCATCTGCGGCAGCAGGGAATCGTGGTGATCCCGTTCATGCATTCGCTCAATATCGACCCCCAGCGGGCGCAACCGCACTACCACGATTTTTTCCAGATGTTCCTGCTCCAGGGGAAAGCGGAGGTGATGCACGACTTCCAGGAATTTTCCGCACACGGGACGACGCTGGTGATCATGAGCCCGGGGCAGGTCCACACGGCGCACCCAGCACCGGGGATGAAGGGGACGACGGTTTCGTTCACGCAGGATTTTTTCGATGGGGAGGCACCGCCGCCGAGCCGGTTGCTGGAGTATCCATTTTTCTTTCCGGCGGAAGCGAAGCCGTGGCTGGCGATTCCGCGCGATGACCCCTTTCGGATCGCGGAGGTGTTTGCCGATTTGCAGAGTGAATTCGATGCGACGCTGAATGGCGCGGCGGAAGTGCTGCGGTCGCTGCTCCACATTCTGCTGGTGCGGGTGAATCGGCAGCACGAAGAGTTGCATCCAGCGCGGGAGGTTTCGCGCGCCGTGATGCTGGCGCGGCAATTTCACCTCGCGGTGGAGCAGCGCTTTCGCGAGCTCTCCTCGGTGGAGCAGTATGCGAAGCTGCTCGGGGTGACGACGAACCACCTGCACGACCTCATCCGCGAGCAGACAGGGCATGCGCCGGGCGAGCTGATCCGGCGGCGGCGGTTGCTCGATGCGAAGCGGCTGCTGCTGCACTCGGACCTGAGTGTGTCGGAGATCGGGTACCAGCTGGGGTTCCGGGATCCTTCGTACTTTTCGCGGTTTTTCCGGCGGGAAGTGGAACTGACCCCGGCGGAGTTCCGGGAAGAAATCCGAGAAAAGTACCAGCGAAAGCATCCGTAGTCCCAGACAGGCCGTTTGCTGGAGCGCGGTTCGGGTGGAGCGTTGGCGGTCTATGGAAACCGCTACAGTCGAAGACGTTCCCTCCCGGACTTCGCCTTCCCGCGTGGAGCAGACGGTCTTTGCCGTACTCTTCGCGATCAGCTTCTCGCATTTGCTGAACGATACGATTCAGGCCCTGATTCCGTCGCTCTATCCCCTGCTCAAGGGCTCGTATGGGCTGACCTTTGCGCAGCTCGGATGGATCACCTTCACTTTCCAATGCACAGCTTCGCTGCTGCAGCCGGTAGTCGGGTTTCTCTCCGATCGGAAGCCGATGCCGTACTCGCTGGCCATCGGCATGGGGCTGACACTGATCGGGCTCCTGGTGCTGGCGGAGGCGCATAGTTTCCCGGTGATCGTTGCTTCCGCAGCGCTGGTCGGGCTGGGGTCGGCGATCTTCCATCCCGAGGCGTCGCGCGTCGCACACATGGCGGCAGGACGCAGCCGCGGGCTGGCGCAATCGCTCTTCCAGGTGGGTGGCAATGCGGGCAGCTCGCTCGGGCCGCTGCTGGCGGCATGGATCATCGTACCCCGCGGTCAGGGGCACGTGGCGTGGTTTTCCCTGGCGGCCTGTGTCGGCATGTTTGTGCTCTGGCGCATCGGCTCGTGGCAGGTGCAGAATCTCCACCTGATTCATCGCAAGAGCGTGAGTGGAGCGGCGCATCCGGCGAGTCACCTGACCCGGTCGAAGGTGGTCCTGTCGCTGGCGGTGCTCGTAGCGCTGACGTTTTCGAAGTATGTCTATCTCTCGAGCCTGACGAACTACTACACGTTTTACCTGATCGAGCGTTTCCACGTGTCGGTGCCGACTTCGCAGATCTACCTGTTTGTCTTCCTCTTCGCAGTGGCGCTGGGGACGATCATTGGCGGGCCGGTGGGCGACCGGATCGGGCGCAAGCGCGTGATCTGGGTTTCGATCCTCGGGGTTGCACCGTTTTCGCTCCTGCTGCCGTACTCGAATCTCGCGATGACCGTGGGGCTGACGATCTTTATCGGCCTGATCCTGGCCTCGGCGTTTTCCGCGATCCTCGTGTATGCGCAGGAGTTGCTGCCGGGGAAAGTGGGGCTGATCGCGGGGCTCTTCTTTGGGCTGGCCTTCGGCATCGCAGGCATTGGCGCGGCAGCGCTGGGAAATGTCGCGGATCACATCGGGATCATCTCGGTGTTCCATCTCTGCGCATACCTGCCGCTGCTGGGAATGCTGACGATCTTTCTGCCGGATATCGAGCCGCGGAAGAACCGCTAACCGCGCTCCCCTTCCCGATTCTGCCCAGGTGACACGCCGCCGGCTTTCGCGCCGGCGGCGTTTTGCTCTACTCTGACTGACTATGGCCAACTCACCGATTGATCCGGGCGTGCGGATTGGGCACGTGCATTTGAAAGTTTCGAACCTCGACCGGGCGCTGGGTTTTTACCGCGATGTGCTGGGGTTTCAGGAAACGCAGCGGTACGGGACCCAGGCGGTGTTTTTGTCGGCAGGTGGCTACCATCATCACCTCGGGCTGAATACGTGGGAGAGCGCGGGTGGGCCGCCCCCGGCGCGGGGAACGACGGGGCTGTTTCATGCGGCGATTTTGTATCCGACGCGGGCGGCACTGGCGGATGCGCTCCGGCGATTGATCGCGGCGGGGATCTCGCTCGAAGGCGCGGCGGATCACGGGGTGAGTGAGGCGCTGTACCTGCGCGATCCGGATGACAATGGGGTGGAGCTTTACTGGGATCGACCGGTGGAGCAGTGGCCGCGGACGGCGAGTGGCGAGCTGGCGATGTTTACGCGGGCGCTGGATTTGGAGGGGTTGTTGAGGGAGCCGGCGCAGGGTGTTTAAGCTCAACGCAAAGGCGCAAAAGACGCGAAGGACGCGAAGGACGCGAAGGAGCGCAAAGGAAATCAATGGGCATACTGCGGGCGAGTCGATCTCCGGCATCGCGTTGCGATGCGGTGATGAGTGGCTAAACGTTAAGACATGTCTTCTTCGAAACGACCGCGGGTGAAGGTTTGTTGTATTCGGACGCCGGAGGAGGCGGCGGTGGCGATTGAGTGTGGGGCTTCGGCGGTGGGGCTGGTGTCGGCGATGCCGAGTGGACCGGGGGTGATCGAGGAGGAGATGATCACGCAAATTGCGGTGACGGTGCCGCCGCCGATTGCGACGTTTCTACTAACCTCGGAGCATTCGCCGGCGGCGATCGTGGCGCAGCAGCGGCGCTGCCGGACGAATACGCTGCAGCTGTGCGATCACCTGCCGCCGGAGGCGTATCCGCATTTACGCGCGGAGTTGCCGGGGATCGCGCTGGTGCAGGTGGTGCATGTGTTTGGAGAGGAGTCGGTGGAGTACGCGATTGCGGCGGCGGAGCATGTGGATGCGTTGCTGCTCGATTCGGGAAACCTCAGCCTGCCGGTGAAGGAACTCGGCGGGACGGGGCGGGTCCACGATTGGAAATTGAGCCGGCGGATTCGCGAGGCGGTGCCGGTGCCGATCTTTCTCGCGGGTGGATTGCGGCCAGAAAATGTGGCGGAGGCGATGGCGACGGTGCAGCCGTTTGGGCTCGATCTTTGCAGCGGGGTGCGGACGGATGGGCTGCTGGATCGGAGGAAGCTGGAGGCGTTTTTTGCGGCCATCGGGTGAACCGCGGATGGCGCGGATGAGGAGGGACCACGGATGACACGGATGGCGCAGATGTTTGCAAACGGGGGCGGGTTACCGGGGCGATTGAAATGGCTTATGACAGATGATTGAGCGAGGGAGGTTGAGCGGTGGAACGACGAGTGCGAGTTTGGGGGATGAATACGCGTCGTCTCGGATCTCTCGAAGTGAGTGCTCTCGGCCTCGGATGTATGGGAATGTCTTTTGCCTACGGCACGCCGGACGATGCGGAGTCGCTGCGAGTACTGCATCGGTATGTGGAACTGGGCGGGAATTTTCTCGATACGGCGGAGGTCTATGGGCCGTACAAAAACGAGGAGCTGATCGGGCGGTTTCTGAAAGAGACGGATCGGGCAAAAATCGTAGTGGCGACGAAGTTTGGCTTTCGCGTGGTGCCGACGGGGTATGACGGGACGAACGGGACGCCGGAAAATGCGAAGCGGGTTTGTGACGAGAGCCTGCAACGGCTCGGCGTGGATGTGATCGATCTTTATTACCTGCACCGGGTGGATCCGGCCGTGCCGATCGAGGAGACGGTGGGCGCGATGGCGGAGCTGGTCGCGGCGGGGAAAGTACGGACGCTCGGGCTTTCGGAGGCGGGGTCGGAAACCTTGAGGCGGGCGCAGGCGGTGCATCCGATCGCGGCGCTGCAGAGCGAGTATTCGCTGTGGTCGCGCGACGTGGAGACCAATGGCGTACTGGCGACGTGCCGGGAACTCGGGATCGGGTTTGTGCCGTACTCGCCGCTGGGGCGTGGTTTTCTGACGGGCACAATCGAGAAGGTGTCCGACCTGGTGGAGGGCGATGGGCGGCGGAAGAACTATCCGCGCTTTGGCGAAGAGGCGTTGAAGGAGAACTTAAAACTCGCGGCAGCGGTGAAGGAGATCGCAGTGCGCAAGGGGTGCACGCCGGCGCAGCTGGCGATCGCTTGGGTGCTGGCGCAGGGCGAGGATATGGTGCCGATTCCGGGGACGAAGCGGGTGAAGTATCTGGAGGACAATCTCGGAGCGCTGGAGGTGAAGCTGACGGCCGAGGACGATGCGGAGATTCGCGCGATGCTGGAGGCGAATCCGGTCGCAGGGGAGCGATATCTGCCCAAGATGATGGGGCTGGTGAATGGGTGACCGGGGGCCTCGGCCAACGGAGCACGCGAGGTAGCGAATCGTGGTTCACGCAGCCTCTGCGTGAAATGAAGAAGATCACCCTGCGCCTCTGGCGCAGGCACTACCGTTTCACGCAGGGGGCTCCGTGAACCACGGAAGATGGGCGCTACACACGTGGGATTTTCGGGGCGGCTCTGGGAAGAGCCGCCTACGTTGGCGCCTTCTGAGGAACCGTGCGAAGCCCTGTGGCTAGGGGCTTTCGCCGCAGCCTGAAGGCTGTACACCAACGGCTGTGTACCAACCTTCGACTTACGCGGCGGTTTGGCCGGGGAGGCCGAAGACGTTCGAGCTCCAGTAGTCGATGATTTCGAGGGCCTGGAAGCGGAAGACGATGAGCAGCGCGTCGTTGAGCGTGATGTTGAGCTTCTTGGCGATGCTCTGGAGCGATTCGGCGCCGTTCACGGCGGTGGCGAAGCGGGCCTCGATATCGTTGAGGCGGAGCTTTTGCACGAGCTCATAACCCTTGCGGGTATAGGCGGGGCTGCCGTTCGGATCGGGACGCTGATGAGCGGCGAGCGACTCGTATTTCACGTGGCGCAGGCTGGCCAGGGCCCAGTTGTCAGGGTCCTCGGTGGTCGGCGGGAAATTCTTGGCGTAGTCGGGGAACTGGGCGAGCTCTTCGAACTCGAAGCTGACCCGGCCGGCGGTCCAGAGATTGGCAAAAAGGCGCTGGCCGTGATCGCGGACGATCTGGACGACGTCTTCGTGAGCGAAGCCGCCACGCATGGAAAGGAAGAGGAAGATCGGGCAGCCGGTGGCGTGCTGGGTGACCTGGCCTTCGATGATCGCGCCGAGCGTGGTCTGCGGCAGGATGGAGGTGGAGTCGCGGCAATAGAGCGGGAAATTCCGCGTGGTCCCGAAAAGGAAACGGCCATCGCCGACGAAGAGCTCGATCGGGTAGCGGTTGAGGAAGAACCGGAGCACGCCGCTGAGGCGGTCGCCGTAGGCCATGCGCAGCGCCTGGAGCAGCGAGAAGATCCCGGTGTGGCCGGAGTAGACCATCCGGTTCGGATCGTAGAAGAGGAGCTGCTTCGCCGGATTCGGAAGGAAGCGGTGCTTGGAGAGCGTGGTGCTCATGGCCTCGAGCAGCGCCTCGGGAGACGGCGGCTTGGGCAGGACCTTAAGCACGTTTTTGTAGCGGCTCTCGAAAAGCTCGGCGCGGCCATTATTGGCCAGGACGATGACGGGCACCTTGGAAGTGGCGGGATCGTTCAGCAGCCGGTAGCAGATCGCCTCGCCATCCATGTCCGGCATGGTGTCCTGCATGACGATGATGTCGGGCTGGGCGAGATTGAAGCGATCGAAAGCATCGGCCCCTTTCTGCGCCACGAGGACATCGACGTTGTTGAAGTTCTGCGCGACAACGGCTTCCGCGAGTTTGGAAACCACTAGGCTGTCGTCGATGACCAGGACTTTTTGAGACATGATGGCTGGGTGAGCGGTTGGTTGGGCTGCTGGGAGCGCGCAATTTCCGCGCCCGCACCGGGTAGAAAATGCCGGAGTGTGACGATGGTGTCAATGCTCGGACATAGAGGAATGTCTTCGGCGCCAGAAGGGTATCGGGGAAACCGAGGAGTTTTGTAGCGAAAGATTCGATGGCGGGATGGACGGACCGGCTTGGAGTCACGGGAAGTTTCCCGGCCCCATGAGTGAAGGTCCCATCATTTTCGACATCCGGAGCCTGTCAGAGCGCGCCAAGCGCCCCCGCTAAAAATTCCCCGCTTGCCATGCCGCGCGGGAATCAGTAACCCGCTCTCACTCCGGTGTTTTTCCGCCTCGCCAAACTTCTCGCCTTCGTGGCGGTCATCCAGATCCTGGGTGGCCACTGGATGGTGCTGCAATCGGCGGCCTGGGTCGGGATGGTGATCGATTTCGCGCAGCGGGAATCGCTGCCGGTGGCGATCGAGAAAACTTTCGATGGCGGGCATCCGTGTAATCTTTGCGAAACGGTAACCAAGGGCCGCAGCCTGGAGCAAAAGACCGAAGCGGCCAAGCTGGTCGTGAAGTTTGAAGCGGTGCTCTCGCATCAACTCGTGCTGGCCGAACCGGTCGGCACCCGCTGGGAGTATCCGCAGATTTTCCGCGCGCAGGGTGCGCGCTTTTTCCCGCCGCCGACGCCGCCGCCGTTGGCCGCCTAGCCGGAGTCTTCCGGCTCCCGATCCCCCACCCCCATTCGTTTGCCTCGCTCCTGGCGAGGAGTTCGATGGGTCCCCGTCCTCTGGGATCGCGGATTTCTTCACCTCGGAAGGCTCCCCGCCTCAATGTCCGGTCCCTCGACCGGGCTGACGCCGACGACAGTCGCCCCGCTGTTTTTGGCCCATCTTTTTTCAGCCAGCTGCCGCTCCCCCGAGTCCGGCCGCCGGTGGGGCAAAAGAAAACTCCCTTACCACCCATTCCGGGTTCCACTGCCTTGAAAGCCTACCCTGCTCCCCTGCAACGGGCGTTCACCCTGCTTGAACTACTCGCGGTCATGGCCCTGATCGCCATCCTCGCGGGTTTCCTCGTCCCGGTCGTCTCTCACGTGATGATCGAGGGCCGGGCGACCAAGTGCCTCAGTAATCTGAAGCAACTGGGCGCCTCGGCGATGCTCTATGCCGGGGACAACGACATGACTCTGCCTGTGACCGTGCATCAACGGCGCGCAGGCGGGAAGTCGTGGACGATCACGCTGCAGGAGTACGCGGGCGGGACACTGATCTTCCGGTGCCCCGACGACAAGGACCGCGTCCGCACGTACACCTACGTGCTGAACGACTATCTGACGCCGAATCCGTCCGGCGCTCCGCTGCTCGATTTCTCAAAAATCAGCCGGCTGGAGACGCCCTCGGAGACCATCCTCTTCACGGAGGCTGCGGAGCAGTACGCCAATTCGGATCACTTCCATTTTTCCGATTATTATGGGCAGACCATCCCGGCAGTAGTGCTCAAGGCGCAGATCGCAGTCGAGCGGCATGGCGGTAGTGCCAACTACGTCTTTGCCGATGGACACGCGGAAAAGGTGAGCTGGGAGAAGCTGTACGACCGCCTGGATCTCCCGGGCAGCCGTCTGCTGGATCCGACTCGGGAGAAGTAACGCCCCGCCTTTCGCGGGACGTCGAAAACGCAATCGCACTCCAAACTCATCCGTTCACGTTCATGTCTCCTTTTCGCACGATTCTTTCCGCCCTGGTGCTGACCGGGGTTTTGTCTCTCGCCGTATCGCCGGCGCACGCTGGCCATGTGTATGCGGGGATCACCGATACCAATGGCGACTCCATCCTCGGAGCGGGCGATGCACTGAGCTTCGTCAACAACTCCACGGGCCTGCCAGTCAGTGAAAATATCGGCACCTTTCAGCTCGGCGCCGTGACCATCGGCAATCAGGCCGGGCTGCTCTCCAGCACGGGACTCGGTGGCGGCAGCCCCTCGTACACCTCGCTTTCCTCCACGGGAAAAGTGGTCAGTGGGACGACCTTTATCGCAGCGAAAGCCTTCGCACCGATACCCGGCTCGCTGATCCAGTTGCAACTGGTCGAAGTGACCGGGCCCGCTGGGGCGACGTTTTCGTTTTGGGATGAGGGCAGCGAGACGCCGACCTTTTCCTTCACCATCGGCGTGGGGCCCACGGCCGGGACAGGGATCTTTGATCTCACGGACGTGAATTCACTGATCGGCGACGGGGTGAATGCCGCCGGACCGACTACCCCGAACAGCACCAATGGCAGCGCGCCGCAGGACGCCTACGGGCACCTCCATGGCCGCAGCTTCACGGTCGATACGGAAGGCACCTACACGGTGAAGTGGATGTTGATCGATCAATTCCACCAGCACGGGAACAGCTCGGCCTACAGCGTGATCTACAACGCGGTGCCTGAGCCCGGGACCGCAGCGGTCCTGGCCGGCGCGGGTGGACTGGCCTTCCTGCTGCAACGCCGCCGCCGCTCGTAACCTCGATGAAGTCGATCTCCCACCGTTTTCGCCCGCTCTTCCAGCTCGTGGCCTTTCTGGCCACGGGCTCGCTGGCCCAGGCGCACAGCCACTTTGGGGCCGGGGTCAATGACCTGAACGGCAATAACCTGCCCGATATCGGCGAGCCTTTGAAGCTGGTCGTGGCACCGACCCCAGGGTTCCAGTTTCACCTGATCAAGGAAACCAATTCGGGGTCGTTTGGGGCGCTGGTCAACTACTACTCGATTTCAGAAGTCGGGCGGACCCAGTTTCCGAACGATACCTTCACCTTCACCGCGCTGGCAGCGACGAATGATTTCATCACGATGGAGCCGGGGCACGCCGCCGTGGGCTCGTATATCTGGATGGAAATCTCGTCGGTTTCCGGTCCGGCGGGGGCGAGCTTTGGGTTTTGGGATGAAAACTCGTACTTCTTCGACACTGAGCCGACGCAGAGTTTTCTGACCAATCAATCGACGGGCGGGTACAAATTCATCCTCAGTGAAGGGTTCGATGCCGCTGGGGAAGATCCGCTGGGGCACATCCATGGCCGGGCGTGGACGGTGAATCAGCCGGGCACGTACACGGTGGGATTCACGCTCTACGATCTGGGGCATCAGGGACCCGGCGGCGGGCCGATCCACACGCCGAGCCAGACGTATTACTTCACCTTTGTCGCGGTGCCGGAGGCGTCGGTGGCGGGGCTGCTGCTAAGTAGTCTGCTCTGGCCTGCGCTGCGCCGTCCGCGGCGGCGATGACGGCACGACGAAGCGGGATCGCGGTGTCCTGGCCCTTGGGGCTGGCCGCGCTGAGTGGGGCGGCGGGCCTGATGCATCAACTGCTCTGGGTTCGCCGCATGGTGGATGTGCTCGGCGCGCAGGGCGGCACCTTTTCCCGGGTGGTCGCGGCGTTTTTTCTCGGACTCGCACTCGGAGCGTGGATCGCGGCGCGGCGGCCGACCCCGCGGCCCTGGCGCAGTGTGGCGTGGGCGGAACTCGGCGTCGCAACCCTGGCGTTGATGGTGCTGGCCTCGGGCGGTTGGGTGCAGAGCTGGCCGAGCGATCCGCTACGGGCGCAGTTGCTCAACTGGCTGCTGCCGCTGCTGCTGATCGCGCCACCGGCCATGGCGATGGGGCTGGTCATTCCGTGGATGATCCGGGCGACCGGGCCTCAGTGGGCGACGGCGATTTATGGGGTGAATACGCTGGGCGGGATCGCAGGACTGGCGATCGCGCCGGGTTGGGCGTTGCCGGCGCTGGGGCTGGCGGGGGCGAGTTTGCTGGCGCTGGGGGTGAATCTGGTCGTGGCTGCGGGGGCGTGGATTTTGACGGGGCGCGAGCGGGGCGAAGCAGAGTTCGACGAAGCGCGGAAAGGCGGTTCGTTTTCCCGGGCGGGCTGGGCGACGGCGTTTGCTTCCGGATTTCTGGTCCTCGGAAGTGAGGTGGTTTTTCAGCATCAGTTCGCGCAATTGCTGATCAGCTCGCATCTCTCCAGCGCACTGGTGCTGGGGCTGGTGCTGGCGGCACTGGGTGGCGCGGCGCTTTTGGTACCGGTGGCGGCGCGGAAGCTGGGCGGGGCGGCTTTGCCCGTGGCCCTGGCGCTGGCGGCGCTGGCTTGCGCAGTGCAACCGCTCACCTTGATCGCGCAACGCGGCGGGATGGGATACCTGCCCTTCGATCGGCCTTTCGGTGCCTACATCCTGGCCGCGCTGAAGCTGGGGCTGCCGGCTTGTGCGCTGGTGCTGTTGCCGGCGGGCTTTGTCTTTCCCCTGCTCCTCCGGCAGGCGGCGCAACGCGGCGTGGAAATCGGGCGGCTGCTCGCGGTCAATGGGCTCGGCGGGTGGCTTGGCGCGGAATTGACGGAGCGATTTCTCCTGCCGGGGTTTGGACTGTGGACGAGCCTGGTGTTTTTCGCGGCGGGGTACGCGATCTGTTTTGCGCTGCATCCGGTCCGCGCACGATGGCTGGTCGCGGCGGGGCTGGCGGGCGCGTTGGTTTTTGCCAGCCGGGTCGATCTCGGGCTGCCCTACGCGGGGCTGACGCCGGGCGATGCGCTGGTGAAAGTCGGCGTCGGGCGTGAAGGGGTGGTAGGCGTCGTGCGCGGAGCGCCGGACGATTGGCGAATCCTTTTCGATAATACCTACACGCTGGGTGGATCGCGGGCGCAGACGAATCAGGAACGGCAGACCCTGCTGCCGATGCTGCTGCATGGCCGGGCGGAACGGGTGGCGACGCTGGGCGTGGCGACGGGGAGCAGCCTGGCCGGAGCCACGCTGGATCCGGCACTGGTGGCGGCGGAAGGAATCGAGCTTTCGCCGCTGGTGCTGCATTTTGCCCTGGAGGATTTCGCACCGTGGAATCGGCAGATCGGGCGCGATCCGCGGATGCGGTTCACCCTCGGCGACGCGCGCCTCATCGTGGCGCAACGGCCGGAAGCTTTCGATGTGATCGCGGGGGATTTGTTCCTGCCGTGGCGTACGGGTGAAGGCCGCCTTTTTGCGCGGGAGCATTTTCAAAGGGTGCGCGCAGCGCTGCGTCCGGGCGGGCTTTTCTGCCAATGGCTGCCGATGTATCAGCTCACGCAGCGGCAGTACGAAACGATCGTGCGAACGTTTCGGGAGGTGTTCCCGGAAGCGTGGTTGATTCGTGGGGATTTTTACACGCAGATGCCCATCCTGGGCCTGGTCGGCGGCCGCGATTTGCGGGCGCTGGATTGGGCCCAAATCGCGGCCGCTTGCGAACGCGTGCGCACCCACGGCGCCTGTCGCGATCCCCTGCTCCGGCACGCGGAAGGCGTGGTCATGAGCGTGCTCGGTCCCGTGCCGCTTCCCCCGCCCGGCCCGGTCAATACGCTCGCGAACAGCTGGATCGAATGGGACGCGGCGCACAATGTGATCGGCCAGCGCGAGCCGTGGTTCGTGGGGGTGCCGGGGGCGACTTATGTCCGCGACGTGCAACGAGCAGGGAAAGTGCTGCTGCCCACGACGCTGCGGGACGCGCAGGAAGCGGGGCAGTTTTTCCTGACCCTCGAAATCGCGCGTGGGGCCAAGCTGCCCAATGCAGAATCACTCACCGCACAGATCCCCCAAGTGCTGCCGCGACCGCTGGCGGAGGACCTGCAAGCGGAGTGGACGCACTGGCCGATGCGGTATCGTCCGCTGCTGCCGGTGCCGTGAGTTCGAGCGTTGCCGGAAGCGCGGTTTTCAGGCATCCTTTTGACATGATCCCGGCACCTCTTTACCGTTTTACCGCGGATCAATATCAGGCCATGACTCAGGCGGGCGTGCTCAAGGAAGACGATCGGGTCGAGCTTCTGAATGGGCGGGTTTTCGATATGATGCCGATCGAGCCACAGCATGGAGGCGTGGTCGATTGGCTGGCCGAGGTTTTCACGGAAGCGAATCAGCGCCGCTGGATTTGCCGGATTCAAAGTGTCGTTCGTCTCAGCAAACACGACGAACCGCAGCCGGATTTGATGCTGCTGCACCGGCTTCAGAATTTTTACCGGAATCGGCACCCCGGGCCGGATGAAATTTACCTGCTCGTGGAAGTTTCCGATTCGAGCCTGACTTTTGATCGCGAAGAAAAGCTCCCGCTTTATGCCCGGGCGGAAATTCCGGAAGTGTGGCTGGTGAATCTGCCGGACAAACTGGTCGAGGTGTACACGAAGCCCGCGGCCGGTGAGTACACGGCACTGCGCAAAGTGCTGCCGGGCGAGCCGCTGGCCCCCGAGGCTTTTCCGGATGTGGGGGTGGACACGGCGGCGCTGCTCGGCGGGCTGGAGTAAACCACCACTACTGGTCCAGGCAGGCGGGCAGATAGACCCGGAAAGTCGTCCCTTGGCCGACTTGGGATTTCACCCGGATGACGCCGCCGTGGCTCTTGACGATGCCGTGGACGGTGGAAAGACCGAGCCCGGTGCCTTTGCCGATTTCCTTGGTGGTGAAGAACGGCTCGAAAATGCGGTCGGCGACCTCGGGTGGGATGCCGGAGCCGGTGTCAGTGACTTCGATCAGGACATACGATCCGGGCCGGACCTCGGGCGCGAGGCAGGCGCACCCATCCGCCAGCTCGACATTGGCCGCCTGAAGCCGCAACCGCCCGCCCTCCGGCATGGCGTCGCGCGCATTCACGCAGAGATTCAGCAGGACCTGGTGAAACTGGGTGGCATCGCCGATCACCCGCCATAAATCCGCCCCGACGGACCCCTCGACGGCGATGTTTTTGGGAAACGTACCTCCGACAATTTTTACCAGTCTCAGGATCAGGGCATCCATGGCCACGGGTTTCCTTTCGCCTTCGACCCCCCGGGCAAAGGTGAGAATCTGCCGGACGACTTCGGCGCCCCGCTCGGCGCTGAGTTCGATGTTGGAGACAAATCCCTCGCGTTGTTCTTCGGTGAGGTCGCAGCGCAACAGCGACACGGATGTCGTGATCGGGGCGAGAATATTGTTCAGATCGTGAGCCACCCCGCAGGCCAGCGTGCCGAGGCTTTCCATGCGTTGCGCGCGCAGCAGGCGGGCTTCGAGGTCTTTCTGTTCCGTGATGTCGGTATTGATCGAGAGCACCGATTTTGGCTCTCCCCCGGCGTCCCGCACCAACGTCGCCCGGCTGTGCACGATCAATTGCCGTCCGCTTTTCGTCTTGTGATCGGTCTCTCCGCGCCATTCCTCGGTCGTGAGCAGCGCAGCGCGGATCTCGTCCGGCCCGTGCGGATCGACGCAGACGAGGGTGCCGATATCCTGCTCCATCGCCTCGGCCACGGTCCACCCGTAGAGACGCTCCGCGCCCTTGCTCCAAAAGGTGATCTTTCGATCGTGAAACCGGCGCACGATGATCGCGTCGCCGGTTTGATCGAGCATCGAGGCCTGTTCGCGCAGCTGTTCCTCGGAGCGCTTGCGCTGCGTGATATCGGCGAACATGGAGATCAAGACCGGTTCCTGCTCACCAGGAAAATCGATCAACTCCATGGAAATCAGGGCCTCGAGGATTTCGCCGTTTTTTCGCCGGAAAAGAGATTCATGGTCGCGGACGAAACCCTGGGTTTGGAGGCGCTCGACCAGGGAAGCGCGTTCCGCCGGATTGGCCCAGAGGGCCAGTTTCAGAGAAGAGCGGCCCAGCAGTTCTTTCCGCGAATAACCGAAAAGCTCCTGGTAGCGTTCATTGACCTCGATGAACCGGCCCTCCTCGACGGTGGTGATGCACATGGCGGCCGGATTGGACTGAAAGGCCTTGGCGAACCGGGCCTCGCTTTGCCGCAGCGCCTCCCCAGCCAGCTGGCGTTCGCGGGACAAGCGGCTTTGTTCCAGGGCCCGGTTCACGGCCGGTCCGAGACGGGCCAGGCGATCTTTCAGCAAATAGTCGGTGGCGCCATGCTTGATCGCAGCCACGGCGGTTTCCTCACCGATCGTGCCGGACACCAGGATGAGCGGCACTTCTGAACCACTCTTGCGGAGCAGTTGAATGGCCCGCATGCCATCAAACTGGGGCATCCAATAGTCGGAGAGAATAATGTGCCATGGCTCCTGAAGATGGGCCAGGAAGCCCTCCTCGGTTTCCACACGCTTCCACTGCGGGTCAAAGCCGGCGTTGCAGAGTTCGTCCAGGATCAATTCGGCATCCATCGGGGAATCTTCCACCAGGAGAACTTTCAGCCGTTTGGTCATAGATCCGAGGCAAAATAGTGAGGCCGGCCATGGGTTTTCGGAGCATCCAGCAACACCGACGGTTGCGTAGGATTTCCGTCAGCACACAGGGCAACGTATCGTCGACAGCGCCCGCTTTCGAGCCGGTGCATCGCTCGATTTTATGTCGGTAATTTTACCGACAAACCAATCAAGCAAACCACGACATCCATCGCGGTCATGGATCGGCCGAAGGCCTGACTAGGCCAGCCCCTGCTGCAAAGCGTAGCGGGTCAGTTCGACGTTGGTCGCCAGACCCATCTTCTGGGAAATGCGGGCGCGATAGGTTCCGACGGTTTTCTCGCTCAAGGCCAGCTCGGCCGCGATTTCCTTGATCGTGCGGCCATTGGCGACCATGCGCAAAACCTGGAGTTCCCGGTTGGAGAGGCTTTCGTGGGGCGCGTGCTCGATCCCATCCCCTAGCATCGCGGCCAGTTTCTCGGCGAGCAGAGCGGTGACGTATTTTCCGCCGGCCATGACTTTTCGCGCGGCGGCGACCACCTCATCCGAAGCGCTGCTCTTGTTCAGATAGCCCGCGGCTCCGAGCTTGAAGGACCGGATGGCGAATTCTTCTTCGGGGTAGGCGCTGACGATGAGCACCGGGGTCTGCGGACGCAGGCGTTTGATTTCGCTCAGCACCTCCAGGCCGCTGCGGCCGGGAATGTTGATATCGAGCAAAACGATATCCCACTCCTGGGATACGATGAGTTCCAGGGCCACTCGGGAGTTTTCCGCTTCGCCCATCTTCACCTCCGGAAATTCGTCGTAAAAGATCTCCGTCAAGCCGCGGCGCACGACCGCGTGGTCATCGATAATCAGCACGCGAATCATCACGATTCCCTAATTGAGGCGCCCCCACTTCGAGGGATGCGCATTTCGACGAGGGTCCCCTCCCCGGGGCGGCCCTGGAAAACGATCTCGCCGCCCTGAAGCGCCGCCCGTTCCTTCATGCCCAGCAGGCCCAGTGATTCCGGGCTGGCGATCTCCGCTTCGGTGAGCCCCCGCCCGTTGTCCTCCACCCGCAAAGTCGCCCAGCCGGCATCGAGCTGCAAAGACGCCTCGACTTTCGTGGCGTGGGCATGGCGCGCGATGTTGGTGAGGCATTCCTGGAAAATGCGGAAGAGCGTGGTGGAAACTTCGGCGACCAGATCCGGCTCGGCTTCCGGCAGCAAGGCCTGGCACTCAACCCCGGTGCGCTCGTGAAACCGCCGGGCTTCGTAATGCAGGGCCGCGCTCAAGCCCAGCTTGTCGAGCATTTCGGGGCGCAGGTTGGCCGCGATTTCCTGAACGCTGACGGTGATGCCATCGACCAACTCCGTGGCACTGACGACCGTATCAAGCAGCGAATTGACCGCCGGCGAACTTTCCAGCCCCTCGATTTTGCGTTCCGCGCGGCGCAGATCCATTTTCAAGCCCGTCAGCTTCTGGCCCAAATCGTCGTGAATCTCGCGGGCAATCTGGATCCGTTCTTCTTCGCGGAGAGATTCCAGCCGGGCGGAAAGCGCACGGAGCTGCTCGCGCGAATCCCGCACCAACTGCTCGGCGCCTTTGCGATCTTCGATATCGATCGTGGAGCCGAACCACTTCACGATGTTCCCCTGCTCGTCGCGCAGCGGCACGGTATGCACGAGAAACCAGCGATATGCCCCGTCGGCCCGTCGCAAACGCATTTCGTCTTCATACGATTCCCCGGCCGCCATCTGGGCGCTCCATTTCTCGACGACTCGGGGGACGTCGTCAGGATGAATCGAGCCCAACGGATCCTGCACACACCGCTCCAACGTGAGGCCGGTATAATCCAGCCAGCGCTGGTTGAGAAAATCCACCACCCCATCCGCCCGGACACTCCAGGCCAGAGCCGGAATGGTATCGACAATGAGCCGGGTACGATCCTCCGCCTGTTTCACCGCCTCGAGGGCGGACTTGCGTTCGGTGATGTCATCGGAAATGCCGGCGATGCGGTAGACCTGCCCCGACGAATCCCGCACCGGAAACCGGCGGTCGCGAATCCAGCGCCGGGTGCCATCGGGGCGCACGATCCGGTATTCGAGATCGAAGCCCGACTCACGCCGGGTGGAAAAAACATCGAGCGCGTGCGGGCGATCCTCCGGGTGAATCGCCTCAAAAAAGGATGACGGGCAGCAGCGCAAGCTTTCCAAGGATCGTCCCCAGATGCTTTCGTAGGCGGGGCTGACGTAGAGTATTTCATCCATCGTGGGAGTCGCCATCCAAAACACTTCCCGAATGTTTTCGGCGATCTGGCGCAGGCGCAGTTCGCTTTCGCCCAGCTCCGCCGTGCGCTGGAGGATGCCCTTTTGCAGCGTCCGATTCCACGCGATCAAAGCCACAATGAAGAGCAGCGCCGCGCCCGCCCCATAGCCGGTGTAGATGAGAAAAGGCCCGTAGCGACTAATGTCGCGGCCGTACCAGCGTTCGTCGATCGCCTTCAACTCGGCGGAGCTGATGGCCGCGAAACCCTCCGACACCTGGCGTAACAAAGCCGATTCGCCTTTGCGGACGGCCCGGCGAAGTTCGTCGCGAAAAACCGGGGCCGAATGCCGGAAATCGCCCGCGATCCCCATTTTGTTCAGGAAGTAGAGTCCGGACGGATCATCCGCGATGAAAACGTTGATCTTGCGCTCCTTCGCCGCCGTCAGAAGGGCTTCGTCGTTGGGGAACGGGATCAGCGTCGTCACGCCGTTCTCCTTCAATTTGTCGATGTGTTGATCCCCGGTTTTCACCCCGATGGGAAAACCTTTGAGCGACGTCAGACCGGTGATGCCGGAAATATCCTTCCGGAAAAAGATCGAACCTTCGACCGGGGTATAGGCGGGGGTGAAATCAAAATACGCCCGGCGCTCGGTGGTTTCGACGATGCTGTCGATGACATCGAACTCCCCCGCGCGCAGGCGCTGCAACGCATCATTCCAATCCGCGCCGTGAATCTCGACCTTGATGCCGGTCTTTTTTTCCCAAAGCCGCCATTGATCGACCAGGATGCCCTGCAACTTGCCGCTTTCCGCGGTGTCCGATTGGAAGGAGTACGGGACGTACGCGTTGTCGAGCACCACATGGAGGGTCCGAGGCGGCTCGGCGGCCGGCGCCACGGCGGGGCAAACGAGTGAAACTAGTGAAACGAGCGAAACGAGCCAAAGAGCGGCGGTCCAGCAGAGGAACCCCGGGAGCTCCGGAAGTTTTGGGCGCTCTGCCGGGAATCGATTGTTTGGCTGGAGGGGAACTCGATTTTCCGGGTCTTCGGACATCGTTGCATTCATATATGGCTGCGCTGCGGCCCGGAGACAAACGCGCAGAGCGGCGCCGCAAAAATTCCCCTTGCACGGGTGGGAAGGCATGCTCTTTTGCCCACCCCAAACGCAATCCATAATTCCGCCCGTTGGTCCTCGGGCGCCAGTCGTCAGGCTGCGCGCCGCTTGCGTCGAGGGAAACCCGGGCGACGAGAAAACACCAAAAACCATGCCTGTTCGTCTTGGCCGTTTCGAACTGCCGAAGGCTCCATCGAAGGATGAGTCTTCTTCCAGCGAGACGTATGCAAAGTTCACTGCCGAACCCTTTGAAAGCGGTTACGGCGTCACCGTAGGCAACGCGCTCCGCCGCGTGCTCCTCAGCTCCATCGAAGGTGCTGCGATCACCACCGTCCGCATCGCCGGGGCGAACCACGAGTTCCAGACCCTGCCGCACGTGGTCGAAGACGTGACCGACATCATCCTGAACCTGAAGAAGGTGAAGTTCAAATGCGCGGACGGTGAGCAACGCACCGTCACGATCAGCGTGAACAAGGAAGGTGAAATCACCGCCGGCGACATCCAGGAAATCCAGGGTGTGGAAGTGGTAAACAAGGACCAGCACATCTGCACGCTGGACAAGAAGATCAAATTTGACGCGGAACTGACCGTCCGCGCCGGCCGTGGTTTCTCCACGGGCGACGAAAACAAGTACCCGGACATGCCGATCGGCGTGATCCCGATCGACTCCATCTTCTCGCCGGTGACCCGCGTGAAGTACGCGGTCGAAGCGACCCGCGTGGGCCAGCGCACCGACTACGACAAGCTCGTGCTCGAAGTCTGGACCGACGGCCGCATCAACCCGCAGGACGCGCTGACCCAGGCCAGCTCGATCCTCCGCAAGCACCTCGAGCCTTTCTACAACTACGACGAGAACGCGATCTCCTTCGACGAGACCCCGCAGCAGCAGAGCCAGGAAAACCAGAAGCTCAAGAAGCTGCTCAACATGTCGGTCAACGAAATCGAGCTCAGCGTCCGCGCGGCGAACTGCCTCAACAACGCGAACATCACCACGGTCGGCCAACTGGCCATGAAGACCGAGCAGGAGATGCTCAAGTACCGCAACTTCGGCAAGAAGTCGCTGAACGAAATCAAGGACAAGCTGCAGCAGCTCGGCCTCACCCTCGGCTCGAAATTCGAGAGCGGGATGGTCGAACCGAATGCAGCGGAGACCGGGCTGACCAGCCTGCGTTAAAGGAACATCGAACGACTAACATTCCATGCGTCATCGTCGCAAAACCGTTAAGCTCGGCCGTACGAAGGAACACCGCGAGGCCCTGCTGGCCAATCTCGCGTGCTCCCTGATCGAGCATCACCGCATCCAGACCACCGTCGCCAAGGCGAAAGCCCTGCGCCCGTACGTCGAGAAGCTCGTCACCAAAGCCCGCCGTGACACCATTCACGACCGCCGCATTGTCGCCGCCAAGCTCGGCAACAACTCGCTGCGCGTCGAGAAAGCCGTGCGGAAGCTGTTCGTGGAGATCGCTCCGCTGAACAAGACCCGCCCCGGTGGCTACACCCGCATCCTCAAACTCGGACCGAGGCAGAGCGATTCGGCGCCCATGGCGCTGATCGAATTCGTCGAGCAGGTCGTCGGCGCGGAAACCGCCGTCGTGACTGCCGAGCCGAAGCCGGCCAAGGCCCCCGCGAAAAAGGCGCCGGCCAAGAAAGCCGAAGCGGAAGCTGCTCCGGCGGCTGAAGCTGAAGCGGCGGCCCCCGCCGAAGAAACGGCGGAAAAGCCGGCCCGCAAGCCGCGCGCCAAGAAGACCGAGGAACCGGCCGCGGAATAAGTTCCCCGCACGGTCCCTCTCCGTCCGATCTCCATTCCTCAAAGCAGGAAGGGCGAGCCTCACCAGGCTCGCCCTTTTTGTTTTGTTTTGGGTGAGACCACTGCTGTCAGCCTCGTGGTTCACGCAGCCCCCTGCGTGAAACGACATATGCCTGCGCCCTTGGCGCAGGGTGATCTTTTTCATCTCACGCAGAGGGCTGTGTGAGGCACGGATTTGCCGCCACGCATCCCCTCCGTGCGAAACCTTTTTGCGACGAAGCGAAACGGAGATTGAAATACTCGGGCGGCCTCCTCAGTCTCGCGTCGCTGTGAACTCCTCGACCTCGACCGACCACCCTGTCAATCCACTCCGCGAAGGGCTCTCTTCGCGCCCGACCCCGCAGCCCTGCAATGTCGTCATTTTTGGCGCCTCGGGTGATCTCACTTTCCGCAAACTGATCCCCGCGCTGTACAATCTCGGCGCGGACGGCGATCTCCCCACCGCTTTCAACGTCATCGGCTTTGCCCGCCGCGAAAAGACCGACGAAAGCTTCCGGACCGAACTCGAGGAACAGGCCCGCAAGTTCTCGCGCCAGGGGATCAACGACGAACTCTGGAAATCCTTCGCGGGGAAAATTTACTATCACCCGAGCACCTTCGAAAACCTCGAAGGCTATCAGGCGCTGGCCAAAAAACTCGACGATCTCGACGCCGCCAGCGGCACGAAAGGCAACCGCCTCTTTTATCTCAGCGTCGCGCCGAGTGAGTTCCCCATCATCCTGCAAAAGCTCGCCGAGGTCGGCCTGAATCAGACGAAGGAAGGATCGTGGGCCCGCGTGATCGTGGAGAAGCCGTTCGGCAAGGATCTGGTCAGCGCGCAGGCGCTGAACAAGGTGGTCAACGACGTCTTCCACGAGAAGCACACCTACCGCATCGACCACTATCTCGGCAAAGAAACCGCGCAGAACATCATGGTGCTGCGTTTTGCCAATGCGCTCTTCGAGCCGATCTGGAACAACCGCTACATCGATCACGTGCAGATCAGCGGCGCCGAACCGCTCGGCGTGGAAGGCCGTGGGCCGTACTACGAGACCTCCGGGGCACTGCGCGACATGATTCAGAATCACCTCCTCCAGCTGCTCTCGCTGATCGCGATGGAGCCGCCGGTGGAGCTGAATGCCGACGCGATCCGCGATGAAAAGGTGAAGGTGATCAAATCCCTCCGCCCGATGTCGCCCGAAGATGTCGCCCGCGACGTGGTGCGCGGCCAGTACATCGAAGGCGCGATTGGCGGCAAGGACGTGACCGCTTACCGCAAGGAAGATCGCGTGAACCCGGAATCGATGACCGAGACTTACGCCGCGCTGAAGATCCATGTGGATACCTGGCGCTGGGCCGGCGTGCCGTTCTACGTGCGCTTTGGCAAACGCCTTGCGAAAGGCGCCACGGAAATCGCGATTCAGTTCAAGGACGTGCCGACGGTGCTCTTCAGCGAAGAAACCGCGATCGGCCCGAACGTGCTCGTCATCCGCATCCAGCCGGACGAAGGCATTTCCCTGCGCATCCAGGCCAAGCGCCCCGGCACCGCGCTGAATATCGAGCCGGTGAAGATGGACTTCGCCTATGGCACCAGCTTTGGCAAAGCTTCGCCCGAAGCGTACGAGCGCCTGCTGCTCGACGCGATGGCCGGCGACGCCACGCTCTTTGCCCGCCGCGACGAAGTCGAAAACGCCTGGGCGTTCATCGACCGCGTCGAGCACGCCTGGCACAAGAGCAGCACGCCGCCGCCGCTCGCTTTCTACCCCTCGGGTTCGTGGGGTCCGAAGGAAGCGGATGATCTGCTCGAACGCGACGGCCGCGCCTGGCGCCGGATGTAATCCGGCCTCACCGCCCCTACCCTATCCATTCCTATGCCTGACAATTTCGACACCTCCGCCCTCGGCGTACCCGTGGAAGTGGGCGCCATCAGCAAGGAGCTCAAGAAGCTATGGGAGACCACCGGCGGCACGCAGACCCGCGCGTCGCTGATCAACTTCGCCGTGTACTTCCGCGGCCTTGCCGGCAGTGCGGACAACACCAAATTCATCAGCGAATTCACCCGGCAGCATGCCTGCCGCGCGCTGCTCATCTGCCATGAACCGGACGCCACGCAGGACAAGGTCTCGGCGTTCATCAATGCGCACTGCCACCTCACCCGGGCCGGCGCGAAGCAGATCTGCTGCGAGCAGGTGTCGCTGCTCTTCGAAGGCAAGACGGTCGGCCGCATCGCGAATACGGTCTTTGCCAATCTCGACTCCGATCTGCCGCTGTATCTCTGGTGGCAGGGCGAATTCCCGGATCCGATCGACGAGACGCTGTGGGCCCGCGTCGATCGCCTGATTTACGACAGCCAGTCGTGGGCGAATCCGAAGGAGCAGTTCCGCCGGTTGCGCACTTCACTCGAAGGCGCACAGGCCAATCTGGTCCTCTGCGATCTGAACTGGGCGCGCACCCTGCACGTCCGCCAGGCGCTGGCGCAGATGTTCGATCACTCGGAAAACATCGGCATCCTCTCCGGGCTCAAGAAAGTCACGATCGCGCATGCGCCCGAGTACCGCTCAACGGCGCTGCTCTTCACGAGCTGGCTGGCCGCGCAGCTCAAGCTCAGCGCGCCGAAAGCGGACGGTTCCGGCTTCACCTTCAACCATGTCGATGGCCACGCCGTGGCCGTCGAACTGCGCGCCGAGCCGGGTCGCTCCATCAGCGTTTGCGAACTGTGCGACGGCACGAACACCGTGCGGGTGTACCGCGACCAGCAGGGCGATTTCTTCCGCGTGGAAGTGCGCCTCGCCGGCGAACAGACCTACAGCCACCTCCTCCCCGCCGGCAGCAATTCCACCTCGGATCTGCTCCTCTGGGAAATCGGCGGCGGCAGCCGCCACAAGATCTACCACAAGGCGCTCTTGATCATCGATTCGCTGCTGTAGGCGTCTCCACCAACTAACGTGAAAAGAGCCGGAGGGGATACCTCCGGCTCTTTGCTTTTTCGGGCCGGAGCTGGTGACCAATGTAGGCGGCTCTGGGAAGAGCCGCCTACGTTCGCTTCGCGGAGTTTTGGTCGCCCAGAGATGGGAGAAGGGCCGGTTCATCACCACGACGGGCCGTTTGGTCACTGTGGCGGTGAATTGCAGTTTGGCGGCGGGGAGGAGAGGATGATGGTTGTGATGTTTGCCTCAGACTCCCCTCTTCCCGCATGAGATGGTTTTTCCGTCTGCCGCTCTTTTGGCAAATCCAGTTGAGCGGCTGGCTGGTTTATACGGTCGGGTCGTATCCGCTGAAGGTGTATGCGTTTCAGACCTACGAAGCGGCGTTGATCGTCTCGCTTTACCGGGAGCCGTTTGGGTTGCTGCTCTCCACGGGGCTGAGGGAGATTTATCGGCGGATCGACCGGCGGCAAATTTCGTGGGTGCGGATTTCGGGGCTGGTGTTCTTCGCTTCGCTGCTTTGCGGCGCGGTGGATACGTGGCTCGGAGGGATGCTGATGAGCGCTTTTGGGCTGAAGCCGGGGGCGGAGGGGGCGCCGGTGACGATGGGGATCTTTTGTTTCCGCGCGATCCTCTTTGTCGCGTGGAGCCTGCTGTATTTCTGGATCAAGGCCTGGCACGAAGCCCGCGAGCGCGAACTGCGCCTGAGTCGCGCGGAGACGCGGCAACGTGAGGCCGAGCTGCAGATGCTGCGCGCCCAGATCAATCCCCACTTCCTTTTCAATGCCCTGAACACGGTGATCGCAGGGCTCAATCGCGAGCAGGTGGTGCTGCAATCGGTCGTGCAAGGGCTGGCGGATTACCTGCGGTATGCGCTGGCGCATCGGAATGCGGACCGGGTGCCGCTGGGCGAGGAGTTCGATGCGATCGTGCATTATCTCACCGTGGAAAAGGCGCGCTTCGGTGCGGATCTGCAGATCGAGACAAAGATCGAGGAAGGGCTGCGGGAGACGCCGGTGCCGGGGATCCTGCTTCAGCCGCTGGTGGAGAATGCGCTGAAGCATGGCTGGCAGAGCGCGGAGCCGCCTTTGCACTTGCGGTTGCAGGTGCGGCGCAACGGCCAGCACGGCGTGGAGATCGAGGTAGCGAACACGGGGGCGTGGATCGTGCCGCAGCCCACACCACGCCACGGCGTGGGCGGGGCGGGGCTGGAGAATATCCGGCGCCGGCTGGAACTGCTGTACCCGGGGCAGCATGCTTTTGAGGTGGGCCCGCGCGAGGGCTGGGTGGTGGCGCGTATTTCCCTGGCGGAAACCAACGGAGCCCTGCCCCACGCATGAGCGCGCGATTTCGAGCGTTGCTCGTGGACGATGAAGCGCCGGCACGGGCGCGGTTGCGGACGCTGCTGGCGGCGCATCCGGAAGTGGAAATCGTAGGCGAAGCGAGCCAGGTGGCCGAGGCAGCACGACAGTGCGCGCGGTTACACCCAAGCCTGCTTTTTCTCGATATCCAGATGCCGCGCGAGGATGGCTTCGCCCTGCTGCCGAAACTGGAAGAAGTGCCTGCGGTAATCTTCGTGACGGCGTATGATCGGTTTGCGGTGCGGGCCTTCGAGGTGAATGCCGCGGACTATCTGCTCAAGCCGGTGCATCCGGATCGGCTGGCACTGGCGTTGCAACGGCTCGCGGCGGCACCCGCGCTGGAATCGGACACCCCGGCAAAACTGGCGATGGACGACACGGTGTTCCTGCGGTCGGATCGCGGGCTGCGGGTGGTGCCAGTCGGGGAGATCACGCACATCGAGGCGGAGGAAAATTACACGCTGGTGCATGTGGCGGACGGGACGGCGGTGCTGGTGCGGAAAGGGATCGCTCATTGGGAAGGATCGCTGCCCGCGGAGGCGTTTGTGCGGGTGCATCGGTCGTTGATTGTGAATCACCGCGCGGTGCGTTCGCTGGTGGCGGAATCGCGGGAATCGGCGCGACTGGAGATGGTGGGGTGTGCGACGCCGCTAATTCTGGCGCGGCGGGCGTCGCTGCGGCTGCGGCGGAGTTTGGAGGGGTAGGCTTTGGGTGGCAGCGACTTGACCAGCGATGGGTGGAACGGGCCGCTGGCCCGTGGTTTCCGGCGGCTCGCCGGAAACTTCTTCTGCCCAAAGCGTAGCCTCCGGGAATGATGGCTCGGAGCTGGAGCCACCGCTTCAGGAAGGCTGCCGCTACAGCGGCAGAAAAAGGCCGAGGCGAGCCGCCTCGGCCAACGGGCCAGCGGCCCGTTCCACCCAGCCTCTATCAGAGCGGGCCCACTCGTCACGAGGTGGGGCCGGTTGGTCACGGTGGGGGTGCTTCGGTCACGTGAACTGCTCAAAACACCGGCATGAAATCCCCTGCTCTTTTGCTCCTGGCGGCTTTGCTTTTCACCGCGCGAGCGGGGGCGGAAACGTATTTTACCGGGGCCTTGAGCGACCGCTGGGAGGTGGGTGGGAACTGGTCTTCGGGGGTGCCGAGCGGGGGCGAGAGCGGGTACATCGATAACGGCTCCACGGTGCGGGTGATCACGCGGGAGAACTACGCCGACTGGATCGTGGGTGGGGATAGTTTCGGCGGCGGCCTCACGGTCGAGGCGAACGGTTTTCTCCAAAGTTATGTGGGCATCTTCGGCTATGGTCCGGGGGCGACGGGGAGCTTGAAAGTCAGCGGTGCCGGTTCGGAATTTGCGACCACGGGGAATCTGTATGTCGGCTACGATGGGACCGGCAGCCTGATGCTGGAGCACGGGGGGAAAGTTCGCAATTCATCCGCCCTGCTCGGGTACGATGCGGGGGCGGTGGGGACGGCGAGCGTCAGCGGCGCGGGATCGACCTGGGAAATGAGCGGCACGCTAACGATCGGACTTTTTGGCAGTGGCGCCCTGACGATCTCGGATGGCGCCACCGTGGCAGGCGGATTCGCGACGACCCTGGGTGCGTTTGCGGGCGGATCGGGGGCCCTCACGCTGAATGGAACGGCGGGTGCACGCGGCCTTTTGCTGACGGGTGAAGTCAGCAAGGGCGACGGCTCAGGTCTGCTGACTTTCAACGGCGGGGTGCTGCAGGCACAGACGGATTCGGATCAGTTTGTAAGCGGGTTTGCCTCGGGCCAGGTGACAGTCGCGAGCGGAGGGGCTTTCTTTGACAGCCAGGGATTTGCCATCGGACTGCGGAGCGAACTTTCCGGGCCGGGTGCACTGACCAAAATTGGCCTCGGCACCCTTACCATCCATACGGGCAACACTTACACTGGCGGGACACTCGTCTCCGCGGGGCAGGTCGAAATGCGCAACACGAGCGGCTCGGCGTTTGGTTCCGGGCCGGTGACGGTGGCGGCGGGAGCGACGCTGTTTGGCGGCGGCAGTTTTTCGGGCAGTGTGCAGGTGGATGGGACCTTCTCCCCGGGCTCGCTGGTGGGAACGGCCCATACAGGCAGCGCGACGTGGAATAGTGGCGGCAAATACCGCTGGGAGATCGATTCGCTGAGCGGAGCGGCTGGGGCGGATCCGGGCTGGGATCTTTGGAACATCAACGGCTCGCTGAATATCGCAGCCAGCGGCGCGCCGTTTACCCTCGCACTGGTCACCTTCACACCGGGGCAGGAGCCGGGATTGCTGACCGGATTCGATGCCAGTCAGGCGCGCTCCTGGACCGTCCTGACCACCAGCCTCGGGATTTCGGGATCGCTGGGGAATATCACGCTCGATACCGCCGGCTTCAAAAACGCCTATACCGGGACGTTTTCCCTGGGGATCGCCGGGAACAATCTGGTGCTGAACTACGTGCCGATTCCGGAGCCTTCCGCCGCCGCCATGGCGCTGGGTGCGCTGCTGGTTTTGGGTGGACGACGACGCGCGGGCCGCAGGGGTCTGGACATCGCCCGCGGGTGCCGCGAGACTGGCGATTGTGCCGCGTCTCTCGGAAGAGGTCATCGATCAAATCAATGCTGCCAATGACATCGTGGATGTCGTGGGCAGCTATTTCCCGCTGAAACGGGCGGGCGCGGTTTGGAAGGCCCTGTGTCCATTTCACCAGGAGCGAACGCCGTCGTTTTCGGTGAATCCGCAACGGCAGATGTTCAAGTGCTTCGGGTGCGGCGCGGGCGGCGGGCCGATCCGGTTTGTGATGCAGTACGAAAACCTCGATTTCGTCTCGGCGGCGCGCAAGCTGGCAGAGCGGGCCGGAATCCGGATCGAGGAAGGGTTGATGTCAGCCGAGGACGAGGCGCGGGTGTCGATGCGCCGCCGGTTGCTGGCGCTGCATGCGGAGGCGGCGGATTTCTTCCATTTCCAGCTGATGAAAAAGCCGTCGGCGCAGGTGGCGCGGAACTACCTCAAGGGCCGCGGCATCGGCAGCGAAGTGGCGAAATCGTGGAAGCTCGGATACGCGCCGGACGGCTGGGAAGTCTTTGCGACCTTTGCGCACCAGCAGGGTTTTTCGGATGAGGAGATGGTCGAGAGCGGGCTGGTGAAACTGCGCGACGAGGAGCAGCCGCACGGCGAATTTTACGACCGGTTTCGCGACCGGGTGATGTTCCCGATCTGCAACGACACGGGCGAAGTGATCGGCTTTAGCGGCCGGGTACTCGCGGCGGAGGCGAAAGCGGCGAAGTACATCAATTCCCCGGAAACCAAACTCTTCACCAAAGGCGCGGTGCTGTTTGGGCTGCATCGGTCGAAGCGGGCGCTGATCGACAAACAATCGGCGATCGTCTGCGAAGGGCAGCTCGACTTGATCACCGCCTTCGAGGCCGGGGTGCAAAATGTGGTCGCGCCGCAAGGTACGGCGTTCACCGAGCGCCAGGCGCGCAAGCTGAAGCAGTACTGCGAGGAAGTGGTGCTGTGCTTCGACGCCGATGTGGCGGGGGAAAAAGCGGCGGAGCGTTCGTTGGGCGCGTTGCTGGCTTCGAGTCTCTCGATCCGGGTGGCGACCATGCCGCAGGGAGAAGACCCGGATTCGCTGATCCGCGGCCGAGGGCCGGATGCGTTTCGCGAGCGGATCACGGCGGCGAAGGATTACTTCGATTTCGTGCTCGATCGGGAGCTTTCGCGGCCTGAGTTTCAAACGTCGCGCGGGCGCGTAGCTGCGGTTCGAAAACTCGCCGGCTCCGCGAGTTTGATCAGTGATATTGTGCTCCGTACGACAGTGGTGAACAACATCGCCCATCGAATGGCGATGAGGCCGGAGGAAATCGCCAGCTTGTTAAGTACTCCCAAGGAAACCGAAGGGAAAGAGCGTCAGATATCTTTAGATACCGCACCTGTTTTGGAACTTGATCCGTGGATTCGCATACTCTGTTTTGCCGCTCTTCGAGACGACTCTGCCCGCGCATGGCTTCTCGAAGAGTCGTGGACAGAGGTTCTTGAGCAGGAGACTGGGGGCGAACTTTTAATAAAGATTCTATCAGCAGAGTTGGCCCCCGAAGAGCCGGAATCTGTGAACGCTTTTCTATCGACCCTCACAGCTTCCGAGGCGGCTACAGTCGAAGACCTCCTACGTGACAAACCACCCGCGAATCCGGTCGCGATCGTACATGACACTTGGAGAAATCTCGACCAGCGCAGAATAAAGCGCCGACTAACCGTCTGTACTGCTCGCCTTGCTCAACCGGGCCTCAGTCTGGAAGAACAAGACAAACTTCAGAAAGAGTACCTAGATCTGACGCGTTATCTCCCAAGAACTTAACGTCGTTAATTTTCAGGGGTTCCCCGGAAGTGTCAACCTACCTAAAGAAGTCCTTGATTTGAAAAGGCGCCTCGCAAACCTTGCGCGGCTCTTTTCCCCGCCATCCTGAGCCGGCCGGCAGGTGGGCGGCGGGGAGCAGAGACACTCCACTCGGGTATGCCCAAACCAACCAAGAAAGCCGTTTCCAAATCGCCTAAACGTTCCTCTCACAGCACCCGCCCGAACCCGAAGAAAGCTTCTTCCAAGTCACCCTCCAGGCCAAAATCGAAAAAGGCCGCTGCTCCGGGGAAACCCGCGAAAACGGCGAAAGCTGCCAAGGCGGCAGCTCCGGCAGCAAAGGGTGGCAAGACTTCCAAAGCCAGCAAGGCCCCTAAAGCGGAAAAAACCACCCGCGCGGCCAAGGCAGCAGAAGGTACGAAGCATTCCAAGGTCAAGGCGACGGCGCCCGAGAAGAACGGTTCCACTTCATCCGCCGCGGCCAACGTGCCGACGGCCATCAAGCCCACGGGCTCGCTGATCAGCGTGATCGATCAGCCCGATGTGCAGGACAAGCTCCGCGAGCTCGTCCGCCTTGCAAAGGAGCAGGGCTACCTCACTTACGACGACGTGAATGAGGCGCTCCCGGACAACATGTCCGACCCGGACGAGATGGAGACGATCATGAACCGGCTCCGACAGATGGAGATCGAGATCGTCGACGCGTCCGACGTGGATCGGGTCAAGGACGGCAAAAAGCAGGACGACAACCAGCAGGAGGAAGAAGAGGAACGTCCCGCCGAACAGAAGCTCGATATTCTCGACGACCCGGTGCGCATGTATCTGAAGCAGATGGGCCAGGTGCCCCTGCTCACCCGCGAACAGGAAGTCGAAATCAGCAAGCGGATCGAAGAAGCGGAACTCAAGGTGCAGGAGCACACGAACCGCTTCGGCTTTATCCCCCGCGCCCACCTCGACATCGCGCAGAAGCTGCTCGAAGGCCGCGAACGGTTTGACCGCGTGATCCTCGACAAAAAGATCGAGAGCCGCGACCGCTACATGAAAGCCCTGCCGAAGCTGATGAAACAGCTCGAGGAAGCGGCCGAGAAATGCGGTGCCGCCTTCAAGCACTACGTGGCCCACGGAGGCAAGAACCACGAGACGAAGAGCTACCAGGAGTTTCAAAAGTGCCACAAGGCGATCCAGAAGCTCTACCCGAAGTTCTTCTATAAGCAGAAGGTCACCGAGGAATTCGTGGCTCTGTCGGACGATCATCATCGCCGCGTGAAGCTGCACCTCGATGAGCTGGCCAAGCCGAAACCGGCGAGCAAGCCGGCCCAGAGCAGCCGCGAAGTGCACCAGAATCAGCTCCGCGAACTGCAGACCGGTGCGTGGATGAGCGACGAGGAGTTCAACGACGAGTACAAGAACCTCAAGCTCTGGCTGAAAAAGGCTTTGCGCGCCAAGACCGAGATGGTCGAAGCGAACCTCCGCCTCGTCATTTCCATCGCCAAGAAGTACACGAACCGCGGCCTTTCCTTCCTCGACCTGATCCAGGAAGGCAACATGGGCCTGATGAAGGCGGTCGAGAAGTTCGAGTACCGCCGCGGCTACAAATTCTCCACCTACGCCACGTGGTGGATTCGCCAGGCCATCACCCGTTCAATCGCCGATCAGGCCCGCACCATCCGGATCCCGGTGCACATGATCGAGACGATCAACAAGTTGATGCGCGTGCAGAAGCAGCTCGTGCAGGACTACGGCCGGGAACCCACCCCGGAAGAAGTCGCCGAAGAGATCAATCTCCCGGTGGAACGCGTCCGTGCCGTGCTCAAGATGGCGCAGCAGCCGATCAGCCTCCAGGCCCCGGTCGGTGACAGCGACGACACCAGCTTCGGCGATTTCATCCCGGACCAGGCCGCGGAAGACCCGAGCGACGTCACGGCGGTTTCCCTCCTCAAGGAGAAGATCCGCGACGTGCTGGACACCCTCACCGACCGCGAGCGCGCGGTGCTGGAGCAGCGTTTCGGGCTCGTGGACGGCTACAGCCGCACCTTGGAAGAGGTCGGCCGCCAGTTCCGCGTCACCCGCGAGCGAATCCGCCAGATCGAGGCCAAGGCGCTGCGTAAGATGCGTCACCCGACCCGGATCCGTCAGCTCGAAGGGTTCCTCGAAGCCCACGAGAATTAAACTAAACGCCGCGCGTTCGGCATTTTGTCTGAAACTTCTCGCTGAACCCGGGGTTTAGACCGGGAGCCATGAATCACGACGAAAAAGACGATCAGGACGACCTGTGGGATCTCCTTGGCAAGGCCCCGGCCCGCAAAGCCCGGCCGGCCTTCCTGCAGGATGTCCTGCGCGCGGTACGCCAATCTGAACCGGACGCGGCGAAGCCGGAGGTCGGCTTCGTGGAATGGCTGAAACAGGGCTGGAATTGGCTGGCCCTGACCGGCGCGGCGGCGGCGGTGCTTTTTGTCACGCTCACGGGTCAGCCCTCGGGGCATGATCCGGTGGCTTTCTCCCCTTCGCTGGCCGCAAATGAAACGGCAGTCATCGACCAGGCGGTGCAGAGCGGCGACCTGGCCGTGCTGGGAAATCTGGAAGTCTTGATCGCCCTCGACGATAGCAACGTATGGCTCGAACCCTCCCTGCCTTGAAAAGCGTCACTACCGCTGCGGTGGTCGCGCTGACGGCGGCCACTTCCTCCCTTTTCGCCCAGGAACGTCCGCCGGCCGATCCGCTCGCCGCAGCAACGCCGAAACCCGCGGCTGCTTCACCCGCCCCTTCCCCTTCGGGTCCATCCCCTTATGGGCCGGGCCCCGGCATGCGTGGGCCAGGTCCGGGCCGCTACCAAGGCCCCGGCGGCCCCGGTGGTAACAGCCAGGACGCGGAAAAGGTCCGCCAAGCGTTTCAGCAGATGAATCCGGAAGAACGCGGACGCTGGGTCCAGCGGCTCAAGGAATTCTCCGATCTCTCGCCGGAAAAGAAGAAAGAGCTGTTCGAACGGGGCGAATACTTCCGCCGCAAGATGCGGGAGGACGTGGAGTCCGCGATTCGCCAATCCGGCCTGAACCTGACCGACGAGCAGAAGAAAAAGTTCGCGGACCGGTACTTTGAAGAACGCCGGGTGATCGAAGAGGAACTGCGCAAGCAAATGGAAGAACTGCGCCGGCCAAAGGTCGAGGCGCTGGTGGAAAAGCTGAAGCAGGAGTTTGCGACCCAGGCCGCTCCCAAGGCGCCGTAAAATCCAGCGGCCAACGTAGGCGACTCTTCCCAGAGCCGCCCTGAAACTCCCCCGCCAAAGGCGGCACGAATCGCTGGAGTACAGGCCTTAGCCTGCTCGTCGCAGCAAGAAACGCCTCCGGCCTTTCCGCAGCCTGAAGGCTGTACACCAACGGGAAGTGTGCGCTTCGCGCGGAGTGCCTTCGAGGTGGCTCAGGGAAGAGCCACCTACATTGGTCGATCGCCGCGCCACGGCCAGACCAACGAGCGATGCCCTACAAGAGGAACATTTGCCCCCCCTATCCAAATGGGTAAACAGCCCGACCTTCACCTCGTGATAGGAAGGGGGCATGGCTTTCTCCCGACTGACCGGAGCTTTTCTGGCCTGCCTGACCGCGATTTTTCTGCTGCCCGCCATGGGCACAGCCGTCGAGCTGACCGCTGCGGAAGAGACTCTGCAAAAGCTGCTGGGGCCGGGTGCCCCCGAGCCGATTCCCCTTTGGCCTCAGGCTCCCCCGCAAATGGCGCCAAATGCCCCGGCGGAGACGGTCACCGAGCACGCGCAAATCAAGGGAGTCTCCGTGCCGACCCTCACCATCTATTTGCCGCCGGCGGAGAGGCGGACCGGCATGGCCATCGTGATCTGTCCCGGCGGCGGTTATGGGGCGCTCGATTGGCGCACACACGTGCACTACGCTGCAGCGGTGTTCAATGCGCGAGGCATCGCGGTGATCGGCCTGAAGTACCGGCTCCGCCCGCCGAATGGAAAGTCGAACGAAGAGATTCGCGCTGTCGCCCTGCTCGATGCTAGCCGGGCCCTGCGCACGGTGCGTGCCCGCGCCGCCGAATGGCAGCTCGATCCCCAGCAAATCGGGATCGCGGGCTATTCCGCCGGGGCCAATGTGGCTCTGAACCTGGCGGCGAATTTCGACCCGGGCGATCCCGCCGCCCCCGATCCGATCGAACGCCAGAGCAGCCGGCCGGACTTCGCGGTGGGCTTGGCGACCTGGCATTGGCGGCAAAAACAATCGCCCTTCGTTTTCCAGCCCAACACGCCGCCGGTCTTCCTCGTGCACGCGACCAACGACGGGATCACCGGAGGCGCGCCGATTGAATTGCCGCGCGCGATCGAGGCGGACCTGAAAAAGCTCGTCGTGCCGGTGCACCTGGAGGTCTTCAACGAAGGCGGGCACGGCGTGGGCAATCTCATCCCCCAGCGGGTGCAAAGCGGCTTCAAGCCAGCGCAATGGCCGGACCTGCTGCTGGCGTGGCTGAAAGAGTTGCCAAAGTAGGCGGCTCTGGGAAGAGCCGCCTACTTTGGCCTATAGCCGGGCGACGATTTCCTTCGCCGCTTCGAGCCAGGTGGGGTGTTGGAAGGTGAAGCCGGCGTCGAGCAGGCGTGTGGGGATGACGCGGCGGCTTTTGAGGGGGAGTTCGGTTTCGGTCCGGAGGAAAAAGGCGCCGATTTCGAGCATCCAGCGGGTGGCGGGGAGACCGATCGGGCTCCCATTGGCCTGGCGAACGTCGCGCATGAAGTCGCGGTTCGGGATCGGGTTCGGCGCAGCAAGGTTCACAGCGCCGGAGAAATCTTCATGCTCGATCAGCCATGCGATGGCGCGGCAGAAATCCTCGTCGTGCAGCCAGGAGACATACTGGTTCCCACTTCCCATGGTGCCGCCGAGGCCGAACCGAGCGAGCCGGTGGAAGACGACAAACGGACCGCCAGCTTGCGGCCCCATGACCATCGCGGCACGCAGGGCCACCCGGCGGGTGGCGGGCAGGTGCGCTTCACCCAAGGCGGCTTCCCAGTCTTTCGCCACTTCCACGGAGAAGCCGGAGCCGATTTCGCCCGTCGCCTCATCCATGGGGCGATCCTCGGCGTGGCGGTAAATCGTGGCCGTGCTGGAGTTCAGCCAGACCCGCGGCGGGCGGGCACAGGTGGCCATCGCTTCACCGAGGATCCGGGTGGAAACCACCCGCGACTGAAGGATTTCCGCGCGATTTTTGGCGTTGTACCGGCAATTCACACTCCGGCCGGCGAGATTGACCACGGCATCGGCCCCTTCCAACTCCCCTACCCAATCACCCCGGGTCGCGGCGTCCCAACGGACCACCCGGGCATCCGGAACCGGCCTGGCGCTACGTGAAAAGATGGTGACGTCCCAGCCTTTGGCTGCAAACCAGCGGGCCAGTAAAGGGCCGAGAAATCCAGTTCCACCGGGGATGACGAGCTTGCGGGCCATGGAGCAATTTGCAGGAAACCGCCCCGGAAAGAAAATCCTCAATTGCGCCGGGCTCGTAGGCAGTTAGAAACCGCGCCCTTATGAAAATCCTTCTCGCTTACTCGGGCGGACTCGACACGTCCGTTCTCCTCGCCTGGATCAAGGAAACCTACCAAGCGGAGATGATCGCCTTTTGCGCCGATGTCGGCCAGGAGGAGGAGCTCGACGGTCTGGAAGAAAAAGCGCTCAAGACCGGCGCGAGCAAGATTTACATCGACGACCTCAACGAAGAGTTCGCGCGCGATTTCATCTTCCCGATGATGCAGGCGGGCGCGATCTACGAAGGCCAGTATTTCCTCGGCACGAGTATCGCCCGGCCGTGTATCGCGAAACGCATGGTCGACATCGCCAAGGCCGAAGGCGCCGACGCCATCGCCCACGGCGCGACCGGCAAGGGCAACGACCAGGTGCGCTTTGAGCTCACCGCCGCAGCGCTGGCCCCGGAGATCGAGATGATCGCCCCGTGGCGCCAGGATCGTTACCGCGACCAATTCCCCGGCCGCGCGGAAATGATCGCCTACTGCGAAGCCAAGGGCATCCCGGTGCAGGCCAGCGCGAAGAAGCCGTACTCGATGGACCGCAATCTTCTGCACATCAGCTTCGAAGCGGGCATCCTCGAAGACCCGTGGTTCGACGCCAGTGCGGAAAAAGCCCGCGACATGTACGTGCTCTCCGTCTCCCCGGAAGAAGCGCCGGACAAGGCCGAGCACGTGGAACTGACTTTTGAAAAGGGCCTCTGCACCGCCGTCGGGTACAACGAGATCGGCGCGCTGCTCGCGAGCCTCAAGTACCCCGGCGAAGTGAAATTCAACGACGAGAAGCACGCCATCCTCACGCCTTACTGGGTGATGAAGGTGCTGAACAAACTCGGCGGCAAGCACGGCTGCGGCCGGGTGGACATGGTGGAAAACCGCTTCGTCGGCATGAAGAGCCGCGGCGTGTACGAAACCCCGGGCGGCTCGATCCTGCACTTCGCGCATCGCCAGATGGAAAGCATCACCATGGATCGCGAAGTGATGCATCTGCGCGATTCACTGATCCCGAAATACGCTTCGCTGGTTTACAATGGCTTCTGGTTCGCACCGGAACGCGAAGCGCTCCAGGCGCTCGTGACCGAGAGCCAGAAGAATGTCTCGGGCGTCGTGCGGGTGAAGCTTTACAAGGGCAACATCATCGCCGCCGGCCGCAAGAGCCCGCTGAGCCTGTACAATCCGCACATCGCGACCATGGAGGCCGACCCGACCAAGGCGTACAATCAGAACGACGCCACCGGCTTCATCGCGCTGAACGCGCTCCGGCTCAAGGTCGCCGCACAGGTACACGGCGCTCTGGGCTAAGCTTCGCGCGACGCGGACTTTTCGCTGTCCCCTCGCCCGCCACACTCCGCGCTACTTCGATGAAGCGACGCAAGGCGGGCGAGGCATCATCGCGGCGCCAGACAAGACCGGTCTCGATTTCTGGCGCTTCGCCCTCCAAGGGCAAATAACGTACGCCGGTGCGGCCGAGGTTGACCATCGAGCGGGGCACGAGGGCCACGCCGAGACCGGCGGAGACGAGACTCAGGATGGTCTGCATCTGCACGGCTTCCTGCCCGATCCGCGGGATGACGCCGCGCTGCACGAAGTAGCCGGTGATGAGGTCGTGAAAGGCAGGGGCGCTCGGCCGGGGGAAAAGGATCAACGGTTCAGCGGCCAGGGCTTTGAAGCGAGCGCTGCCTTTCCAGGCGACCGGCACCGCGGCCATGAGGGGTTCGCGAAATAGCGGCAGGTAGTCGCAGGAAATGTGGAGCGCCGCGGGCGGCAGGATGAGGCCGGCATCGATCTCCCCGGCGAGCAGGCTTTCGATCTGCAAGTCGCTGGTGGCTTCCCGGAGGTGGACCTGCACCCCGGGGTATTGGGTGCGATATTGGCTGAGCAGCGGCGGCAGCACGTTGTAGTCGGCGATGCTGATGAAGGCGAGTTTGAGCGAACCGAGTTCACCGCGCGACAGACGCTGAGCAATGCCTGGTAGAGCATCGGCGGCTTCGAGCGCCCCACGCACGTGCGCCAGCCACGCTTTGCCGACCGGGGTCAGCGCGACGGTGCGTTTGGTGCGAGAAAAAAGGCGGGTGCCGATTTCCGACTCCAGCGCCTGGATGGCCTGGCTCAGTGGGGGCTGGGTCATGTGCAAACGCCCGGCGGCCCGGCCGAAATGCAGTTCCTCGGCGACGGTCACGAAGTAGCGGAGCTGGCGGAGGTCCATGGGGCACTGATATCTTTTCCGACCTTATATCGCCTCAGTTATCTATTTCTCAACTGATCGAAGCGAGCGGAAGGCTGCCTCATGCCTTACAACGAACGTTCCCGCCACATCACCCACGGCCCCACCCGATCGCCCAATCGCGCGATGTATTACGCCCTCGGCTACGAAACCGAGGATTTCGAAAAGCCGATGATCGGGATCGCCAACGGCCATTCCACCATCACGCCCTGCAATGCCGGGATTCAGCCGCTGGCCGATGCCGCGGCCGCCGCGATCAAGGCAGCGGGCGGCAATCCACAGGTCTTCGGCACCCCGACTATTTCCGACGGCATGGCCATGGGAACCGAGGGAATGAAGTACTCGCTCGTGTCGCGCGAAGTGATCGCCGATTGCATCGAGACCTGCGTGCAGGGCCAGTGGATGGATGGGGTGCTCGTGATCGGCGGGTGCGACAAAAATCTGCCGGGCGGAATGATCGGCCTCGCCCGGGCCAATGTGCCAGGGATCTACGTCTACGGCGGTACAATCAAACCCGGCCGATGGAAGGGGCAGGATCTTTCTGTGGTTTCGTGTTTTGAAGCGGTCGGCGCTTACACCGCCGGGCGGATGAGCCGGGAGGATTTCGAAGGCATCGAACGAAATGCATGCCCGGGCAAAGGCGCCTGCGGAGGCATGTATACGGCAAATACGATGAGTTCCTCCTTCGAGGGGCTCGGCATGGCGCGGCTCTATTCCTCAACCCTGGCCAATCCGGATGCCGAGATCCTGGAAAACGCGGCGGAATCCGGGCGGGTACTGGTGGAAGCGGTGAAGAAGAATTTGCGGCCGCGCGACATCATCACGCGCCGCTCGATCGAGAATGCGGTGTCACTGATCATGGCCACGGGTGGCTCGACCAATGCGGTGCTGCACTACCTCGCCATCGCCCACGCAGCTGAAGTGGAGTGGAGTCTCGATGATTTCGAACGTATCCGTCGGCGGGTGCCCGTAATCTGCGACCTGAAACCCTCCGGGAAATACATGGCCGTCGATCTGCATCGCGCGGGCGGCGTGCCTCAAGTGCTGAAGCTGCTCTTCAATGACGGACTGATCCAGGGCGACTGCCTCACGATCACCGGCCGCACGCTGGCGGAGGAACTCGCCTCCGTGCCAGATGCCCCGCCCGCTGAGCAGACGGTGATTCGGCCCCTGGATCACGCGCTCTACGCCCAGGGGCATCTCGCGATTCTGCGCGGCAATCTCGCTCCGGAGGGAGCCGTGGCAAAGATCACCGGGCTGCAAAAATCGACGATGCACGGTCCAGCGCGTGTCTTTGAAGATGAAGCTTCGGCCATGGAGGCCATCACGGGTGGGCAGATTCGGCCGGGGGATATTCTGGTGCTGCGTTATCTCGGCCCGAAAGGCGGCCCGGGCATGCCGGAGATGCTGGCGCCGACCTCGGCGATCATCGGGCAAGGCCTGGGCGCCAGTGTGGGGCTGATCACCGATGGCCGTTTTTCCGGCGGGACCTGGGGGCTCGTGGTGGGCCATGTAACCCCGGAGGCGTACGAGGGCGGGACCATTGCGCTCGTGGAGGAGGGTGACCGGATCACCATCGATGCCCAGCGGCAATTGCTACAACTGGAAGTGGCCGAAACCGAACTCGCCCGTCGCCGGGCAGCGTGGCGGCAACCAGCGCCGCGCTACACGCGAGGAGTGCTCGGAAAGTTTACACAGCTCGCCCGCTCCGCCAGCGAGGGGGCGGTGACGGGGTGAGCAATCGCCAACCGCCGCTGACACAGCGGCGGTTGGCGGGTAACGCGGCAGCCAAGCAAAACGAATCGCTTTCAAGTTATTCTCACCTCCAACAGGCTTGTCCACGGCAGTGGGGTCGAGTTTCTTCGCCGCGTTGAATACCACGCTCCCCTGCTCAGCCATCGTCGCCGAAGTGAGTGCGCGCGGATTTGCGCTCATTCCGCACGTCTTGTCAGACACTCAGCAAGCATCGCTGCTGGCGACCTTGGGCAGCCTGACTGGCGCAGGGCGGCGCGGGTTGTTGAGCGAGCCGGCGGTCGCAGAGCTGGCGACCTCAGCGCAATTGCTCGAGTTGCTCCGTCCGCATCTGCCCGCCGAGCCGCGGCCGGTGCGGGCGATCTATTTCGATAAGTCCCCCGAGGCCAATTGGCTCGTGCCCTGGCACCAGGATCTGACGCTGGCTTTGCAGCAACAGGTCGAGGTACCGGGGTTTGGACCGTGGTCGGTGAAAGATGGCATCCCCCACGTGCAGCCGCCGGTGGAATTGCTCGAGCAAATGCTGACGATCCGGCTGCATCTCGACGCGGCGGATGAGACAAACGGGGCGCTGAAAGTCCTGCCGGGGTCGCATCGGCACGGGCGGCTTTCGGCGGAGCGGATTCAGGAATTTCGCGCGAACTCGCCCGAGGCGCTCTGCACGGTGGAAGCTGGCGACGCGTTGCTCATGCGGCCACTGCTTTTGCACGCTTCCAGCCGGGCGACCCGGCCGGGACATCGGCGAGTCTTGCATCTGGAGTATGCGGGGTTCGATTTACCCGCCGGGCTGGCCTGGCATGAAGCGGCCTGAAAACACGCGATGAGGCTCTTCGTCACTGCCCTGATTCTTGCCGTGGTATTTTGCATCCCGTTTGCGATCTGGGGTGACGATTTCTTCCGCTGGTTTAGCGGAGATGCGCTCGTCTCATGGATTCGCAGCTGGGGGCCATGGGGCTGGCTGGCGATTGTGGGGCTCCTGATGTCGGACCTCGTACTGCCGATCCCAGCGACGCCGGTGATGTCAGCGGCGGGTTATTTGTACGGGATCTTCACCGGAGGGCTCATCGCTTCAGCTGGGTCTTTCGCCGCGGGGATGACCGGCTATGGCTTGTGCCGCGCTTTGGGGCCGAATGTGGCCCAGCGGCTTGCCGGGGAAAAGGAGCTGGCCGCTCATCACACGCTATTTCAACGCAGCGGGCCGTGGTTGGTGGTGGTATCCCGCTGGCTGCCACTGCTGCCGGAGGTGATTTCGTGTCTCGCAGGGCTCACGCGTATGCCGTTGCGTGTTTTCAGCCTTTCGCTGGCCTGCGGGTGTCTGCCGATGGGGTTTGTCTATGCCGCGATCGGAAGCGCGGGGAAAGAAAACCCGGCGCTGGCGCTGGGCCTGAGCGTGGCATTGCCGCCGGTGCTTTGGCTGGTGATGCGGCCGCTTCTGGCCCCGCGACGCTAGCTACGTTGGCGTACAACCTTTAGGTTGCGGAAAGATGGCGGCTTCCCCGCTGCGGCGAGGGGCCTACTCTGCGGCGAGGGTGAAGATACTCAGAGAGTACGGTCCGACGGAGATGGCAGCTTTGGCGGGCAGGCCATCGCGTTCACCAGGCTCAGCAATCACGTCGTGCACGGGGAAATTGCCGAGGTCTTCGCGGTAGCCCTGCCAGTCGCCGTTGAAACGGGCGACCCATTTGCCAGCGACGGGGACACCGACCTCGTAGTTTTCCCGACCTTCGGCGGAGAAGTTGGCGACGACCAGGACATGATCGTCGGGGCCGCCATCACGATGGCGGAGAAAGGCGATCACCTTGTCGTTATCATTCACGTGGTGGACTTCGATGTGCTGGCCGGTGAGGCCTTTCGAGAACCCGCCAACGTTAAGGCGCAGGTGGATCAAATCGCGGTAGAGCCGGGCGACGCCGGGGAACTTCCGCGCCTTGCTCCAATCAAGCGGTTCAGTGTCCTGAAACCAGCCGTCTTCGAGGATGGTCTGGCCCTGGAAAAGCATGGGGATGCCGGGCGCAGTCAGCACCAGGCCGGCGCCGAGGACACTGCGTTTGAGCGCGTGCCAGCCTTCGGGGTCGTTGGGGTTCACTTCGTAAGTAACGCGGGCTTTACCGTTGGCGACTTCGTCGTGCGACTCAGTGTAGATCACCCGCTTAAACGCATCGCCTTCGTAGCGGTGGAGCAGCGCGTCGCGCACGGCATCCATACTGCGCTGGCCATCTTCGGCGACAATCAAGGCAGCTCGCATGGGATGGACAAAGCCGTCGTCCCATTGCGAACCAAAGTTCGCGCCGCCGTGCGCTTCATCCTTGGTGATCGCTTCGTGGGAGCGGAGGTCTTCGGCGACGGTGATTTTGCCGGGAAAACGCTGGCGCACGTCGCGGTTGATCCACTGCGCGAGAGTCCAGCCTTCGTGAAGGTCGTCGCCGTTGCCGGTCACGGAGCGGATGTAGAGCGTCATGTCGTAGCGCAGGCCATCGGCCCGGAATTCGCCCAGCCACATCATCGCATTGTCGTGGATATACTGCCGAACCTCCCCGCGGCCGTAGTCCGGGCGCGTGTCGCCCCATGGGGTGTTCGAGCGCCAGTCGTTGTAGAAATAGATGCCGCCCTTGTCGTTTTCGCTCCAGCCATCGAAGCGCCACAGGTCGAGATCGGAGGGGCCGAAATGGTTGTAAACGACATCGAGAATCACCGCGATGCCGAGCGCATGCGCCGCCTTGACGAAGCGCTTGAAACCATCGGGACCGCCATACGCGGTTTCGACAGAGAAAATGTGCGCGGGGTTGTAGCCCCAGGAAAGGTCGCCGGCAAATTCAGCGATGGGCATGACCTCGACGGCATTGATGCCGAGCGCCTTGAGGTACCGCAGGCGTTTCGCGGCATCGTCGAAGGTACCGGGCTTGCCTTCCTCGCCCCGGGCGAAGGTGCCGATGTGGAGTTCGTAGATGACGAGTTCATTCCACGGGGGCACCTGGAAATTGTCGTCGCCCCAGTCGAATTCGTCGCGATAGATCACACCGTTGCCGACGGAATTGGTCACCTGGCGAGCATAGGGATCGATGCGGACGAGGTGCTGGTCGCCATTGCGGATCGCGAATTTGTATTCGTCGCCCGGCTTGGCGGATTCGACTTCGGCGTACCAGTAGCCATTCCCTTCCGAACGCATCGGATCGCGGGTTTCATCGAAATCATTGAACTGGCCGACGACCGCGACGCTTTCAGCGTGCGGGGCCCAGACGCGGAAAGCCGCGCCTTTTTCCAGCGGGATGGCACCCATGCCGGGTACGGCGGAGACGGTTTCTTCGGGGGCAGCGAGCGTTTCAGACATAGAGCAGCAGAACTAAATATTCAGAGGTAAATGTTAACGAACGGCGTCCTTCACCGCGTCGCCGATTTTGTCCGCGGCCTTTTCGATCGATTTGCCCGCCTTTTGCGCGGCGTCTTCGACTTTCTGGCCGGCACTGCGGCCATCGGTTTCCGAGGAAGGCGTGAGGCCGGATTGGGCTTTGGCCAAGGTGAAGCGGGCGGTTTCCTTGGCCCGGTATTCCTGCAAATTCGTGAGTTTCGCTGCGGCTTCGGCTTGTTCGGAGCCCGTGTGGGTCGCGACGCGCTCCTTCAACTCGGCGATTTCTCCATCGAGTTCGGCGATCGCTTTCTGGACTCCTGCATCGGTCGCGGCATTCGGGTTCTTCGCATAGGCGTCCACGGCGCTGCCCAGACGCGCAGTTTCGAGCGTTTTGGTTTTCGCTTCGGGCTGGAGATCAACGGCGGGCGTGGGTGGCACTTCGATGATCACGGTCCTGCGTTCACAGCTGCTAAAGCTGAAAGCTAAGATGGCCACCCCACCGAGGAATCGGGTTCGCGTTTTCATGCCCGCAAGATCGCAAACCGCTGCGAGGGCGGACGGACGAAATTCAGAAAATACCCGCACCCTCAACCGCGTATGAACCAAGCAAACTAAGCGGGCGGGTGCAGCGTCTGGAAGGACACCGCAACCCGCCCGGTTGAGAGGTTCTAAAAATGGATGCCGGCGCGTCAGGCTCGCGGTGCGCCGCGGCCCATGAGAAATGAAATAACGAAAAGGACGAGGAAGACGAAGAAGAGAATCTTCGCGATGCCCACCGCAGTGCCGGCGATTCCGCCGAAGCCGAGAACGGCGGCGATGATTGCGATGACGAGGAAGGTAATGGCCCAGTTGATCATAGGATTGGTATTTGTTAATAGATCGCAGCTGCGTGGGGGAACGCGTGTGCGGAATCGCAAGCGCTGGGTGTGGACGGTGAGGTGTGGTGCCTGCGCCGACAGCGCAGGAAATGTTTTCGTTTCACGCAGAGGCTGCGTGAACCACGGACGATGGCCGCGCTTCGCACGGGGAGCTGGGCGACTCCGGGAAGAGCCGCCGACGTTGGGGGTTGCTTTGCAAATGAACGGGGCGGCTGTATGGAGGCGGTTCGTCCCGATTTTTCCGTGTCCACACCTGAACCTCGCCCGCATCGCCCCCGCATCCTCGCCTTCATCACGCTGCCGCTGGCCGTGGTGCCCATCGTGTTGGCGCTGCTGCCGCATGATTCCGGCTTCATGTTCTTCCTCGCCTTTGGTTCGATCTGCGTCGCCACGCCATGCGTGGGCTTCTGGATCGGGGAGATGACGGCCAACTCGCAGGAAGGCAAGGCGGGGTACGGCTGCCTCGCCTCGGTGGGGCTGTTCATTCTCTACGCGGTCTGGGCGCTGCTGATTGCGCCGCGAATTCGCCCGTGACCTCGCGGACATCGGTCTGCTAGTCTGCACGCATGCCGCCGGATAATTCCCCACGAACGCGTGCCCTCCGCATGCTCATGATGATGGATGCCACGGTGCTCGTGATCCTCGGATTGTCCTTCATGATCGTGCCAGGCCAGGTGACGCGGGCCTTTTCTTTCGCCGAGGTGGCCCCGCCAATGTTTTTCCTGATCGGGCTGTGGGGCTGTGCGTTGCTCACGCTCGGGATCGGCTACGGGATTGCCGCGGTGGATCCGCAGAAGCATCGGCTCTGGGTCTGCATCGGGATCGCGCGTGGCGCGAGTGAAGCGATCTTTGGCCTGTGCTGTCTTTCGCGGGGACTGGTGACCTGGAAACAAAGCGGGCTGGGCATCCTGCTCGCTGCTTTTATGGCCATCGGGTATCTGGTCCTCTGCCCGCGCTCCAAACCGAATCCTTAACCACTCATGGAAGCTGTTGCTCTCGCCTTTCTCGTGGCTGCTTTTGTCGTCGGGTTCCTGATCGCAGGAAAGTGGTGCAGCAATATCCTGCTTCAGCTCATCGTGGGAGCGGCAATGGGGATCGCCATCATCGGCGTGCTGGCGTTTACCGCGCTGGGGGTGACTTTCGCCGGCTGTCTGCTCGTGGGGGCGACGGCGAACTTTCACTGATCGGTGGATCGCAACCATTGCCCGGCGTGCGAGGCGATTTTGGGGCCTGTGCACGAGTCTCCGCCCATCCAATGCTGGAAGTGCGGCCTGTTCTTTGGCTGCAACGCGAGCAACAAACCCATCGTGCGGCCGGTCCTCGATCATCCGCGGCGGCCGATTGCTCTTTATTACGGCGCGCTGGCGGTGCCGTTTTTCGTTCCCTTCTTCATTCGCGGGGGTGACTGGAGCCTGGTCGGCTATGGAGGATTTTTTCTTCTGTGGCTCACGGGTTTCGTCTATTGCCTCGATTGGCTGACCAAAACCACCCGAGACGGACTCTGGCTGGTCGCGGTCTGCGCATTTGTGCTGGCGCATCTGGGAGAAGTCTTTCGCTTTTTCGTGCGATGATTTGCGGGAGATCCAACCAAGCGTTTTTGTGACCACCAGCGAAACCCTACTCAAACGCACGACCAGCCGTTGCCCGGTCTGCCAGGCGGCGGCGCCGGCGGAAGTCTGGCGACGGAGTGAAAATGGCAAACAGACGGTGTGGCTGCGGCGGCGGTGTGCGGAGCACGGCGCGGCGGAGGCGTGCCTGAGCAGCGATGCGCGGTTTTACTGGCTGGCCCAGGGCGATCCGCGCAATGGCTGCGCGTCGTGCTCGGGAGACGGCGGGCGCGATGGGACGCTCGGCGTGAATGCCGCAGCGCGAGCAGAGGAGGAAAGCGAGCCGGAACATCTTTCCACCTGCCTCGCGCTGATCGAGATCGTGACTTCGTGCAATCTGGCCTGCCCGACTTGCTACGCGGATTCGCCGCAAGCGACGGCGGTGAATGCGGTGCCGCTGGCGGATTTGCAGGCGCGGATCCAGGGCGTGATCGACCGGAAACGGCGCATCGAAATCCTGCAACTCTCCGGCGGTGAACCGACGCTCCACCCTCAGTTCTTCGAGCTGCTCCGCTGGTGCCACGCGCATCCGCAGCTCGACTACGTGCTGCTGAATACGAACGGGGTGCGGCTGGCGACCGACGACGCCTTTGCCGATCAGCTCGGGAAGGCGTTTCGTTACGGCGGCTTTCAGCTCTACCTGCAGTTCGACGGGCCGCAGGAATCCGGGCAACGTTTCCTGCGCGGGGCGGATCTGCGGGCGATCCGGGCCAAAGCCATTGCACGTTGTGCGGAGCTCGGGATTCCGCTGACCCTGGCGATGACGGTGACGCCGGAGAATCTGCCGCACCTTTGGGAAAGCATCGAGTACGGCCTGCACTGGCCGAATATCCGCGGGATCAGTTTCCAGCCGCTGTTCACGAGTGGGCGGATTCCGGGCGCGGCACAGCCGCGGTTGAATACGGCCGATATCATCCTCGCGGCGGTGGAACAGGCGGGTGGAAGGCTGAAGTTCGACGACTTCACTCCCCTGCCCTGCGGCGATCCAAATTGTGCGACGATCGGCTATCTGCTGCGCACACCGGAAGGGCTGCGCTCGATCAGTGATTTCGTGGATTTCGCCCAGGTACAGGGCTTCCTGCGGGACAAGGTGCGCTATTCCCTCGACGACCTCGCGCAGTGTGGTTGCGAGAGCGAACCGCTCGGGCGGCTGCTCCACGATTTCGAGTTGAACGAAACGGCGACGTTCCGGCTCTTCATCAAGCCGTTCATGGATGCGTGGAGCTGGGACGAAGACCGCATTGACCGGTGTTGCACGCATGTGATCCGGCCCGATGGGGTGCTGGATTCGTTTTGCCGGTACTACGCGCAGGCATGAGCGAGCCGGAAAAGCATTTCCACCGGGGCATGCTGGTTCCGCTCCTCCTTCCCGCGACGACGCTTTTGGTCTGGGCGCTGGCCGAGCGTTCCGGCGCCATCCCGGCTCTCTACCGCACCGCGAAATCGCTTCATCCCGCCGTGACCAGCTGGATACGCTTCGATGGCCCGGTGTTGGGCTGGGGTTTGCTCACTCTGATTTGTACCGGGGTGATCTGGTTTGGCGACTATGACTGGAGGGAACTGCAATGGACGAAACTCGCCGTGAAACTCACGCAGGTGCCATTCCTCGCCCTGCTCCTCGGCGGGCTGTCTCTTTTGATCGCGTATCCTCTGCTCTTCCTGATCCTGGCCATCTACCCGGGGCGCTACTGACACGGGAAATTGTCGCGCCGCGAGCCAGGCTGTGGCTAAAGTCCCGTTTGCCATGACCATCGACCTCACCCCCATCGGCTACGTTAGCAGCTCCCGCGAAGACTTGAGCGATGATGGCTGGGGCGATGTGCAGGCCATGATCGAGCTGACCGCCGAGTACGACGTCGAAGCGTTTGATGGGATCGAGGAATTTTCCCACGTCGAGGTGGTCTACTTTTTCGACCGGGTGCCGGATGAAGTGATCGAGCGGGGGGCACGGCATCCGCGGGAAAACGCAGAGTGGCCGAAGGTCGGCATTTTCGCGCAGCGCGGGAAAGACCGGCCGAACCGCCTCGGCGTCTCGATCGCGAAACTCGTGAAACGCGAGGGCCGCAAAATCGTGGTCCAGGGGCTGGATGCGATCCATCGGACGCCAGTACTGGATATCAAACCGGTGATGCTGGAATTCCTGCCCACGGGCGAGGTTTGCCAGCCGGCGTGGTCACACGAGATCATGCGCCGCTACTGGCGCTGATTATCGCGATCATTCTTCCACGGGCAATCACCCTCGCCATGTCGAACCGAGCCACCGATCGGAATTGGCGCATCCACATCTGGCTCGTTCCATTTCCCGTCGCGTTTTTAGGTCTCCATGTGATGGGAATCACGGGAGCCTGGCGTTGGGCAGAGCAAAAGTTCATCGCCTGGTCGGGCAGACCTATTCCCGATTATCAGCTCTTTGGCTTGCTCCTGCTCAGCTTTGGTTGCTCGATTGTTTGGACCTACCAGATCCTGCGTGAGGAGCAGAAGAAACTCTCGTCGTGGGTCGCCATCGGGGTGATCGGCTTCTTATCGATTTTCGGAGGAGGACTCGTGATGATCGCGGAGTGGATTCTGATGTTCATCGCATTAAAACTGTGCGGAATTCCTCCTTTCGGATTTTTGCTTACGTAGGGCAGCAAATTCACCTCTACCGGCAAGACACTGGTCGCAGCCGCCTCGCCCGGCGCCGCAACTCGATACCCTCCAAGTTCTGTAGACCCCGAGGCGCAGTGCCTGATTCACGCCAAGCTGAATCCGCCTTCCTCTGCTATAGGAGCGCCGCGCCATCACGTGACCAATCTCTCGACCCGTTTCGATTCGCTCTCCGGCCCGCTTCGACGTGCCCGGCTAATTCATCGGTGGCTATGGATCCCGGCGGGAGCCGTCACCGCGCTGTACCTTTTGACGGGCATTAGTCTTTTGGATCACAGCCTCGACGTTCTGATGAGGCTCGTAGGAATCCGCATCCCACCCAGCCCTGCGTGGGGTTTGGTCGTAGCCACTTATGCATGCTGCGTGAAGTGGATGCATGCGATGCTTCGTCTCTATGGACAACGTGCTTCTTCCCAGGCTAAACCCACCTCTCGACGGAACGACCTGATTCGCGCCTTTTTTGGAGGGGCATTCGTCATGTTTTTTCTAGCTCTGGCCTGTGAGATAGCAGGCGAGCTTCTCCGCGCCTTTATCGACTACTGGTTTCCTCTGAAGTGACTTCTCTCCCCACCCGCTCGAAACCGTGGCGCGTGCATCTCTGGCTGCTCGCGCCGCCAGCCGTCGGGTTGATGTTCTATGCGATCGATCGCACCGGGCTGTGGCTCTTCGCCGCCCAGGGATTCCAGCGCTGGACCGGACAAGCGTTGCCGGATTTCCGCTTACTCAGCCTCGGACTGGTTATTTTCGGATGCTCGCTGTGGTGGAGCTACCAGGCTTTTTATACCGTGGAGCAGGATAAACCGTGGTGGGAATCGAGCCGGTGGCTGAGCCTGGCCGAAGTACTCTTTGTCGGCACCAGTGCGGCGCTGGTGCAGATGTTTGCCCTGAGTGTGCTGATGATGTTGCTCCGAGCTGATTTCAACTAGAAGCACCTCGTGGCGATTCTCACGATCATCCTCCTGTTCGGGCTCTTTGCCGGCTTTTTGGGAGTCGCATGGCAGGCGACGTATCTCCAAGGGAAAGTGAACAAAACCGACCGGCTGCTGGCTTTTTTGTTCCCGCCCTTCAGCGCAGCGGCCGTGGTTTTCGTCTGGTCACCGTGGGCGGCGAAGATCTTGAACTTTATCCCGGTGCCCACGTTTCTTGCGCCCTTGGGATGGCTGGCGGTGACGATCGGATGCAGCGTCTGGCTCTCTCGGACCATGCAACAACCGGACTGCCAATCCGGGAAAGAGAACCTCTCCAAAGCCGATGCCGGCGCGATCGGCTGCCTCGTCTTTGTTGGCCAATTCGTGCTCGGGCTGGCGATCATTTTCTTCGGCTGCTCGGCGCTTCACTAAAAGGGGATGAGCGACCATGTCCCAATGACCAAACGGCGCATCTATCTCTCAGTGGTCGCGGCCTATCTGCTGCCCCCGTTGTCCGCCATCTTCGTGGTTCTTGCGTGGATCCTGGCCCGTCGGCTCCCTCGCTATCTGCCGGCCCCGGTGGTCCCCTATCTCGATGTGCCGATGGTGGCCGCGCCCTTCGGCTGGCTCCTGATGACCATCGGCTGCGCGGTGTGGGTTTCCTATCTCCCCAACCCGGACCGGGCCGCTTCGCGGGAAAAGGGGCCGCAGACCTTCGGCGCGCCTGCGGGGTGCGGTCTTTTTTTCGGTCAATTTCTCCTCGGCGTAATGATCATCGTCTTTGGATTGGGGGCTTTGCTGTGGTGAGGCTTCGACCGAGCCTTGAATTCCTGGCTTTACCGAAAAATCGTATTCCTGAGCCTTCTGAGCCGATGCCCCGTCTGACCCCGAACGATGACCTGCCCGTTCGGCTCGACGCGGCAGCGATTGCCCGCTTTTCTCACGGCCTTGCCTTCCTCCTCACCGTATCCATTTCTCCTCATCGCTGGGATCGTGGTGAGTCTGTTCGTGTGGTCGCGGCTGGCGCGGCGGGATCCGAAGCTGCTGGGGGTTTATTTCGGCGGGCTGCTCGGGGCGTTCACGGGGGCGAAGCTGGTGTATCTCGCGGCGGAGGGGTGGCTGTTTTGGGATTCGCCGCAGCGGTGGCTGATCTGGGCCACGGGAAAGACGATTCTGGGCGCGCTGCTCGGTGGTTATGCGGGCGTGGAGATCGCGAAGATGCTGCTCGGATACACCCGGGCGACGGGCGATCTTTTTGCCATCGTGGCGCCGATCGGGATCATCTTTGGGCGAATCGGGTGTCTGCTCCACGGGTGCTGCCTGGGGCATCCATGCCAGCCGCACTGGTGGACGATGCGGGACGCCGAGGGGGTGGCGCGCTGGCCGGCGGTACCGCTGGAGATCGGGTTCAATTTGCTCGCGCTGGGCGTTTTTCTGCTCCTGCGGTATGCGCCGCGGCGGCAAAACCAGGCTGCGAGGCCGATTTTGCCGGGGCAGCATTTTCACCTGTACCTGATCGCCTACGGGCTTTTCCGCTTCGGCCACGAGTTTTTCCGGGAGACGCCGCGGGTACTGCCCGGAATTTCCGGGTATCAATTTGCCGCGCTGGCCTGCGTGCTGCTTGGGGCATGGGGCTTCCAACGCCGCCGCCGTACCCCTGCTCTTTTGCCACCTTCGTCTTCGAGTCCGGAATAAACCGGCTAAAGCGATCTCTTGATCAGGAGTGCTTTCGAGGCACCGTCCCGCACACCCATTCTTCATGTTCAAGCTTTGCGTCCTCGTTGCCGCCCTGGCGGCAACGTTACCGGCCGGTCTCCGGGCCGCCGCCCCTCAGGACGTATCCCCGCTGCTCGATCGCATTCGCGACGCGCACGAAATTCCCGCGTTGGCCGCGGCCGCCATCGACGAAGACAACATCGTAGCCATCGGGGTGAGTGGCTTTCGCAAGGCCGATGGCGAGGAGCACGTGCTGCTCGACGACCACTGGCACCTTGGTTCGTGCACGAAATCGATGACCGCCTCGGTGGCGGCGATGCTGGTGGAGGAAGGCAAGCTGCGCTGGGATTCCACGATCGGCGAAGTGCTGGGGAAGGATTGCATCAATATGCACCCCGAGTGGCGCGATGTGACGATGGAGCAACTCCTCGTGCATCGCGGGGGCGCGCCGCACGATGCATCGCCGGATATCTGGACCGTGGCCTGCGGCCGCCTCGGCACCCCTTCGGAACAGCGGCTGGCTTTTATCCAGGGGATGCTGGTGCATCCGCCGGAAAAGCCGCCGGGCACGCACTGGATTTACTCCGACAGCGGCTACTCGATCGTCGGCACCATGATGGAACGCGTGACCGGCCAGCCGTGGGAAACGCTGATGCGGGAGCGCCTTTTCGAACCGCTGGGGATGTCGAGCGCGGGGTTCGGCGAACCGGCCACTGCGGGTGTGGTCGATCAGCCGTGGGGGCATCGCGGCTACGTGGCGCCGTACACGCCGATCGCGCCGGGGCCGGATGCGGATAATCCGCCGGCGATCGGCCCGGCCGGGACGGTGCATTGCAGCATCTCGGATTTTGCGCGGTATGCGCGCTGGCATGTGGCCGGAGCGCGCGGGGAAGGCTGGCTGCTTTCGCCGGAGAGTTTTGAGAAGCTGCACACGCCTCCACCGGAGCAGCAGTACGCCATGGGCTGGGCGGTAACGCACCGTAAATGGGCGGGCGGCATCGCGCTGATGCACAATGGCGAAAACGAAATGTTTTACGCCGTGATGTGGCTGGGCCCGGGCGAAAACACGGCCTTCGTCGCGGCGTGCAATGCGGATGGGGTGATGGCCGCGGATGCGTGTAATGACGCGATCACGATGCTGATCAATCGGTACTGAACGGGAACAAGCGGGGCCGCAGTCCGTGGTTCACGCAGACCTCTGCGTGAAATGAAAAAGATCCCTGCGCCATGGGCGCAGGCGCGATCGTTTCACGCAGGGGTCTGCGTGAACCACGGGGATGGCAGCCGGGCGGCACCAGCGATGCTCGCGCTAGTCTTTGAGCCGCTCGATCCAGAGGAGGCCGGGGACCTGGGTGTCGTGGCCGACCCGGAGCGGGTGTTGGGGGTCGGTGACTCCCGGTTTCTTGGAGGCCGGGCTGTAGACGCTGATCACGGACGCGACATCGACCCGCGATTTACCAAGCTTGAGGTTGAAAGTGGTTTCGACACTCTGCACCTGCCGGCCTCCGTCCTTCGTCCCGGCCTGCATCCAGATGGTAGCGGCGACGGTGACGTCTTTCAGAGCGGTGATACGGTATACGGCCATCCCGTAAACATCGGAGCGGGCGGGGCAGCTGGGAAGCAATATCTCTACAATCCCCCATGCGAAGGCTGCCAGAGAGAACGATACACCCCGCTAGATTTACCTCGGCTTCAGCGATGGCCTCGGAGCCTTCGCGGGATCCCCTTTAAGTAGCTCCCGAAACTCGGTGTAGTTGGAAAAATAGAGAAAGATATCCGCAAAGTACGGCCGGAGGACGAATTGATCGGCGCCCATCCGACAAATCTGTGTCTTGCCAATCGTTCCATCGGCGAAATTCAGCGTCAGCATCGCCATGTACTTCGCATCGCCTTCTGCGATTTGTTCGTTGCTCAAATAATGGGTATGCAAGAATTGCCCAATCTTTTCCATCTGCTGGAAATCGGATGTGGTCACCGAGTTGGAAGGATCGTCGAACTTGATCGATACGGGATCAGATCCAGCCTTCAGGTCGTTGTTGACCATTAGGTAAAAAGCCCGCTGAAATTGCTGGTCTGTTGCCCATTTTTTCCCGTCTCCGCAGGAAACCAAGCCAAGTGCCAATACGAGAAGGACGATCAATCTCCGGAGCGTCGTTACTTTCTGAAAAATCGGCAAAATAAAAGGTGGGCCGGCACTCTAACCGCGACCAGCGCGCTTGCAACTTGAGGGGGCTACCGATCCAGCCATATGCAGACCATCCTGATCCCCGCCTCCTTATGGGGCTGGCAACAGCTGGCCGCCGCCGCTACAAGAGCAAGTCGATGTCTGGCTTCCCCTCCCGTTTTTTCACTCTGGCCTTTCTGGGTCACGCGACCATCTCGTCCATGCCTGCCGCTACTCCCGATCTTCAGGCCGGACTCGAGGCGCTCCGGCAAAAGCACGGTGTGCCGGCGCTGGGGGCAGCGGTGATGGTCGAGGGCGAGCTGCGCTTCCTCGGAGTGACGGGAGTGCGTATGGTCGGTTCGGGCACGCCGGTGACGACGAACGATCTGTGGCATCTCGGTTCGTGCACGAAATCGATGACCGCGACGCTGGCGGGGATCATGGTCGATGAAGGCAAGGTGCGGTGGGATATGAAGATCACCGAGGTGCTGCCGGAGTACAAAACGGTGCTCCACCCGAGTTGGCAGGACGTGACGATGGAGGAGTTGCTCCAGCACCGCTCCGGCGCGCCGGCGCAGGCCAATGCCGATGCGTGGTCGCTGGCCTGGCAGCGGCGTGGGTCCGAGCTGGCCCAGCGCATGATGCTGATCCGCAGCGTGGTCTCCCGGCCGACCGAATCGCCCGCGGGATCGACCTATCTTTACTCAAACCTCGGCTACACCATCGCCGGGGCGATGCTGGAGCGAATCGCAAAGAAACCTTACGATCAATTGCTCACAGAAAAGGTTTTTACCCCGCTCGGGATGAAATCGGCGGGATTCGGCGGCTGTGGGGAAAATCAGCCGCGCGGGCATACCGGCTCGCCAGGCGCTTTCAAAGCGGTCGAGCCGGATGCCGATAATCCGCCCGCAATCACTCCCGCGGGACGGGTCCACTGCTCGCTCGGCGACTATGTGCGCTACGCCAGCTGGCACGCACGAGGGCCGCTTTCCGATGTGAAGCTCATGAGCGACAGCACGTTGCAAACGCTCCACACCCGCGGGCCAGGGCAGACCTACGCCATGGGCTGGGGCGTGGCGCGGCGGGATTGGGCGGACGGGGATGCGATCAATCACAACGGCACGAACACCATGTGGTACGCGATCATGTGGGTGGCTCCGGCGAAGCAACTCGCGCTGGTTTCCGTGACAAATTGCCCCGGTCCGACGGGGGCGAAAGCCTGCGACGAGGCCATCGGGATGATGATTCAGGCCACCGCAAAGCGGTAACCGGCGGAAAGGCCTAATTTTTTCGGCAGCCAACGGGTTCAAATCAGAGTAATTTTACCGCCACCATGTCTCATCACGCTCCGCGTCCCGAAGATTCCTTTTTCACCCGCCGCGACTTCCTCAATCGTTGCGGCATGGGCATGGGCGCGCTGTCGCTGAGCGGCATCCTCGGCCAGGCGGGCCTATTTGGGAACACCGCCAGCGCGAGCGAGATGAACCTGAACCCGCTCACGGTGAAGGCGCCGCATTTCCCGGCAAAGGCCAAGCGGGTGATCCACATTTTTGCCAATGGCGGCGCGTCCCACGTGGACACCTTTGATCCGAAACCTTCGCTCACGAAGTGGAACGGGAAGGAAATCCCGACCCGCCTGCAGACCGAGCGCAAGACGACGAACGCGATGGCGTCGCCGTTCAAGTTTCAGAAGTACGGGCAGTCCGGCCTGGAGGTCAGCGAGCTTTTTGCCAAGACGGCCGAAGCGGCGGCGGATGATCTTTGTGTCGTCCGCTCGATGTGCGCGGATGTGCCGAACCATGAGCCGTCGCTGATGCTGATGAACTGCGGCGAGGCGCGTCTGCCGCGGCCGAGTTTCGGCTCGTGGGTGACGTACGGCCTGGGTTCGGAAAACGAGAACCTGCCGGGCTTCATCACCATGTGCCCGGGCGGTTATCCGATTCAGGAAAGCCAGAACTGGCAGAGTGCGTTTTTGCCGGGTGTTTTCCAGGGCACGTACATCGACACCAAACACGAGGAAGTCGACAAGCTGATCGAAAACATCCGGAACAAGACCACGACGAATCGCGACCAGCGTTCGCAGCTCGACCTGCTCCAGCGGCTCAATGCCGAGCATCTCAAGAAGCGCCAGCGCGACGCGCAGCTCGAAGCGCGGGTGCAGAGCTTTGAACTCGCCTACCGCATGCAGATGGATGCGAGCGACGCTTTCGATATCAGCAAGGAATCGGTGAAGACCCGCGAGATGTACGGCGACACGGTGCAGTGCCGTTCGCTGCTCATCGCCCGCCGTCTGCTCGAGCGCGGCGTGCGTTTCGTGCAGGTTTGGCATGGTGAAGGCCAGCCGTGGGACAGCCACGAGGAGATCGAAAAGAATCACAAGCGCCTCGCCGAACAAATCGACGGCGGCATCGCAGCGCTGCTCATCGACCTGAAACAGCGCGGCATGCTCGAAGACACGCTGGTGCTGTGGTCGGGCGAATTTGGCCGTACGCCGACGGTGGAAGTGCCCACCCCGGGCGCGGCGAATGCGAACGTGAAGAACGGCCGCGATCACAATCACTGGGGCTTCACCGCCTGGATGGCGGGCGGCGGCGTGAAGGGTGGCCACGTCTACGGCTCGACCGACGAATTCGGCTTCAAAGCCGCGGAGAACCCGGTGCACGTGCACGATCTCCACGCCACGATGCTACGCCTGCTCGGCTTCGATCACGAGAAGCTCACTTACCGCTACGCCGGCCGCGACTTCCGCCTCACCGACGTGCACGGGCACGTGGTGCAGGATTTGATCGCGTAAGGAGGGTACTCCTCACAGCCACGCGCCAACCGCCGCTGACACAGCGGCGGCTACAACGGTGCTGGTTGATAGGGCGCGTTCCCTGAGTGTCACGTGTAGCCGCCGCTGTGTCAGCGGCGGTTGGCGAAAGATTAGGTCACCATAGCCATAGCCCGGGCGACGGAGCCTTTCGGCCCAATCAACCGCCCGCTCCAACGGCAAAATCCAGAGCTGAACCGCTATTCTCCCTAAAAATCCGGGCTGGGCAAAGTCGTTGGAGGGAGCGCTGAATACGCGGCGCCTTTTCCCTCATGAAGCTCCTCCCTGCTCTTCTCGTTACCCTTCCCTTTTTGGCCGCGGCCCAAAACCGGCCGGATGATCACCGGCTTGGGCCGTTGAAAGAACTCGACGGCGATTTTTCGTGGACGCCGCCGACTTCGGTGGAGGCGTGGAAACCGCGGGCGGAACAGGTGCGCGAGCAGATCCGCGTCGCCCTCGGACTCACGCCGCTGCCGACGCGGAATCCGTTGCACGCGGTCATTCACGGGCGGGTCGAGCGCGAGGATTACACGGTCGAGAAAGTCTTCTTCGAGTCGATGCCGGGGTTCTTTGTGACCGGCAGCCTGTACCGGCCCAAGGGTGGAAGCGGCAGCGGGAAATATCCGGCCGTGCTTTGCCCGCATGGGCACTGGAATGATGCGCGGTTTTCCGAAAAGCCGGAGGCGGAGTTGCAGAAGGAAATCGCGGCGGGCGGCGAGCGGTCGCCGATCAATGGGCGCAATATGTTTCAATCCCTCGGCACGCAGCTCGCGCGCATGGGGTGCGTCGCGTTTGTCATCGATATGCTCGGGTACTGCGACTCGCAGCAGTTCAGCTACGATCTAGCACACCGCTTCGCCAAGCAGCGGCCGGAGATGATCTCGGCGGAACACGGCCAGTGGGGGCTTTTCACGCCGCAGGCGGAGACGTTCAGCCAGTCGGTGATGGGCCTGCAAACCTGGAACAACATGCGGGCGCTGGATTTCCTCAGCTCGCTGCCGGACGTGGATGCGTCGCGGCTGGCCTGTACCGGGGCGAGTGGCGGCGGCACGCAGACGATGCTGCTCGCGGCGCTCGATCCGCGGCTCGCGGTATCTTTCCCCTGCGTGATGGTGAGCACGGCGATGCAAGGCGGCTGCACATGTGAGAATTCGAGCCTACTGCGCATCGGCACGGGAAACATCGAATTTGCCGCGCTTTTCGCCCCGAAACCGATGGCGATGACCACGGCGAAGGATTGGACGATCGACCTCCCGACCAAAGGGTTTCCGCAGCTCGAAAAGCACTGGGCGCTGATGGGGGCGCCGGGAAAGGTGCAGGTGTTTCCGCACCCGGAATTCGGCCACAACTACAACGTCGTCACGCGCGAGCATATCTACGCGTTCTTCAACGAGCACCTGCGCCTCGGCCTGACTCCGGAGCGGCTGAAGGAGCGCGAATACACGCCGCTGAAAAAAGAGGAACTCACGGTGTGGGACGGCGCGCATCCGCTCCCGCCGGGCGGGGTGGAATTTGAAAAAGAGCTGCTCGCCTGGTGGCACGACGACGCGCAGGCCCAGCGCGAGAAGGACATCCCAACCTTCCGCAAAATCGCGCAGCCGGCTCTCGAAGCGATCATCGGCAATACCCTCGCTGGCGCTGGCCAGGCCGAGGCCCGCAAGATTTCCAAACGCGAGTACCAACAGCCGCCGCCGAAACCGCCGGCCCCGCCGTATCCCCCGCTCCCGGTCACCGATTTCACGATCGCAAATACGACCTACCACGAAGAGCTGCCGGCGGTGGCCGTGGGCCTGAAAGGCCAGGGTGAACCGATCGCCCTCTGGCTCGATGCGGGCGGCAAAGACGCGCTCCTCGCTGAAGGCCGCAATCCCGATATCGTACGCCGGCTCGTGGGCAAGGGGTACGCGGTCGTGGGCATCGATGGACTCCTCCAGGGCTCCTTCCTCGCGCCGGGGACTTCGGACAATCCTGCACCGATCAGTAAAAATCCGCGGCAGGCCCCCTGCTTTACGCATGGCTACAATCACTCGCTCACGGTGCAGCGCGTGCAGGATGTGCTGACCGTCATTCGCTGGGCTCAGTCGATGGAGAAAAAGCCGAGCCGCATCGTGTTGATCGGGCTGGATTCGGTCGCGGCTCCGGTCGCCGCCGCGGCGGCGGCCGTCTCGGGCAAAGCCGTCGATGCCTTGATCGTGGATACCGGCGGATTCCGTTTCCAAAAAGTCCGCGACATTCATGACCCGCAGTTTGCGCCCGGTTTCGGCATGGTGAGCGATCTGCCCGGCGTGCTGGCCCTCGGCGCCCCGCGCAAACTCTTCCTCATGGGCGAAGGCAACCTCCCGCCGGATCTCACCTACGCCGCTTACGAAGTCGCCGCCGTACCCAATACGCTGCAAGTCAGCCAGACCCGCGATCTCGATGCCGCTTTGCGCTGGCTGAGTGTGGTGATGAAGTAGCCCGCAAAGCAAGAGGCAGGACGACCACGAAGGATTCCCAAAGCACGGAACGAAGCTTCCCCCTTCTACTTCCCTTCGTGTTTTCGTGACTTCGTGGTTACTCAACCCAAGCCACGTCTCGACCTCCCCTTACACCAGCGTGAGCACACTCACCTCGGGGCGGCAGTTGAAGCGCATGCCGTGGATGTTGCCGATGCCTTTGGTGATGTGAATCCACCGGTCGCGCCAGGGTTTGAGGCCGGCGACGTAGTTTTTGTCGTGGACGGGGGCGAAGGGAGTGCCGAGGCCGGGGAGCGAGAGTTGGCCGCCGTGGGTGTGGCCACTGAGCATGAGGTCCCAGTGATAGGCGCGCAGGGCGTCCTTGGTGTCAGGATTGTGGGAGAGCAGGACGGTGGGCAATGAGACGTCGAGGCCGGGAAAGGCGTCGTAGGGCGACATTTCCTCGGCCCAATCGTCGCCGAGGCCGACGAGGTTCAAGCGCCAGTCGCGGGCTTCAAAGACGATGCGGTCATTGTGGAGGATCTGCACGCCGGCATCGGTGAGGAGCTTTTCGACGAGGGTGTGATCTTCGTAGCCGAACCCGGTACCGATGGACCAGAGGCCGCCATCGTGATTGCCGAAAATACCGAAGGTCGGCGCCACCTGGGTGAGGCGTTGAAGGATCTTCGTGTAGCCGGCCCAGTCCTGCCATTTGCTGGTGATGTAGTCGCCGGTGAGGCAGATCAGGTCCGGGCGACAGGCGGCCAGGGCGCGGGTGACGGCGCGATTGATGTAATCGAGCTTCACGATCGACGAGGCGTGGAAATCGGACAACTGCAGCAGGGTGAGTGGCGGACGCGCCTCCGTGCCCGGCAGCCGCACCTGATGCCGTCCCACGCTCAGCCACTGCGACTCGATAAAGCGCATGTAACCCAATCCCGCGAACACCCCGCCGAACAAAAATTGCCGGCGGCTGAGGCGGAGCGGGAGAAGGGGCATGCCCTACCGACTAAAGAGCTGGTCGATCAAAATACCACCGACAAAAGCGATACCGACGACCGCGTTGGCTTCGAAGAAGGCTTTGTTCACGGCGCCGATACTGCGCTGGGCGGCGGCGCGATGTTCGTAGACCAGCGCCCCGGCCACGACGGCCAGGCTGATCCAGAACGCGGCGCCCAGTTGCGCCCACCAGCCGAAAATGCCGAGCACGACAAACATCGCCAGGTGCAACCGCTGGGCCCAGGCGAGGCAGCCGTCCATGCCCCAGCGCACCGCCCAGGAATGCAGCCCGGCCGAGCGATCGAAGGCTTCATCCATGGTCGCGTAGATCATGTCGAACCCAGCAACCCAGAGCAGGACGGCCAGCGCGAGAATCAGCGGGGGCCAGGCGAAGTGACCCTGCACGGCGAGCCACGCGCCGACGGGGGAAACCGAGAGCGCGAGGCCGAGGAAGAAGTGGCTGAACGAGGTAAACCGCTTGGTCAGCGAATAGAAAAACACCAGTGCGAGCGCGACCGGCGAAAGCCAGAAGCAGAGCGGATTGATGAACCAAGTGGTGGCGACAAAGGCGAGGGCGCTGCCGACGAGCAGGGTGATCGCGCCGGGGCGGGACATGAGCGTGTGCCGATCGACGGTGCGGGGGTTGCGCTGATCGATCTGCCAATCAACCACGCGGTTGAAACACATCGCGGAGGTGCGGGCAAAAACCATCGCGAGCACGATCAAGCCGATGAGGGACCAGCCGGGCAGGCCGTGGGCGGCCACAAGCATGGAGCCCAAGGCAAAGGGCATGGCAAAGATGGTGTGCGAAAAGCGGACGAACTGCAGCGCCCGCGCGACTGGACCGGCCCCTGTCATCGACCGTTCCTATTTATCGCCCTTGGCGTCTTCGCTGGCGTCCTTCGGCTCGTCGAACATGCCGGTGAGCCGGTCGTCGACGCGCAGATCGATCAAGCGCCAGCGGCCGCCCGCTTCGTAAAAGTAGAAGCGCCAGCGCAGGGGAAATTCGTCGCCGAGAGAAAGATAAGTCCGGCGCATGAGATGGGTGCCGATGCGTTTGGTCTCGACGAGTTCGTAGCCGATGATCGCACCGAAAACCTCGATCGCTTCCTTCGTCTTCTGCTTCAGAATGCGGAGGTCCTCGGGCTTTTCGATGGTCTTCGAGCCTTTGGTCAGCGTGGCGTAGGCGTCATCGATCTGGCCCTTTTTCAGGGAGGCGAAAAAGTCCGCCGCCATCTGGGTGGGCAGGTCGTCGTTGATGGGGGAGGACGCGGAAATGGTCACCATCGGCGCTGGCGCTGGCGCCGGGGCCTGGACGGCGCGCGCCGGCACCGGCGTCGCGGCCGGAGCGGTCGAACCGCGATCGGTGCGGGGCGTTTTCTTTTCCTGGGCAAACGACACAGCAGTGGCGGTCAGGAGCAGGAGGCAAAGGAGAGCGGACTTCATGAGAGCAAGGCGGCCAGGCGTTCGCGGGCGGATCCCACGAACGGCCAGCCGTGAGCGAAAGTGAGAACGTCGAATTCCCACCGCAAGAGCTTTCGCAACGATTGACGCAAAAGCTTTGGGTCCGCGCAGTATTTGTCCGGCAGCGGACGCAGCCCTTCCGGGGGCAGATGAATGAGGGCGTCGCCCATGGTCACGATGCCGGCGGGGTGGCGCAGGGCGATTTCCCCCGGTGCCGCGCCGGGCAAGGTGAGAACTTCGAGCCCGCCCAGGATCGGGGTACCGTCAGCCAGCGGCTGATCGATCGGAATTTCCAGCTCCGGTACGGCTTCGGGATACGCGGCCACGGGGATGCGGTAGCGACGGCGGAAGGCGTCGGCTTCACGTGCGTGATTCCCGCTCGTGCAGACGATCAGCGCGGGACGACCGAAGGCTTCGAGTTCTTCCCGGGCCTCAGCGGCCAGTTCGATGGGATCGATCAACACCAACTCCTCCCCCACCCTGAGCGCGGTCGAGGTGCAGTCGCACTTCACCTTCGGCTCGTAGGCCTGCCACACGGCGAGGTGTGGCGAGACGATCTGGATTTCGTCAGCGCGACTCACGCGTGAAAATCGGTTCGTACTTCTGCGTGCGGAAGCCCCAAACCACGAAGCCCGCGCCAACCAGGAACATCCACAGCGAAAGCGTCTGCCCGGCGGAGAGGCCCATCCAACTCCAGGCGGGATCAGGCACGCGGAAGGTTTCGCCCACGATGCGCAGGCCGGCGTAGAGGATGAAAAAGGCGCCGGTGATCACGCCGCGCGGGACGCGTACTTTGGTCCGCAGCAGCCAGAGGACGGTGAAAAGGAAGACGCCTTCGAGCAGGGCTTCGTAAATCTGCGACGGATGCCTTGGCGGCAGGGTTTCCAGCAGCGCCTGACGAGTGAGGGCATCATGCCGGATGGAGTCGAGTGAGGGCATGCGGTCTTCGAGTTCCTGTGGAAAGACGACGGCCCAGGGAATGTTCGGCGGGCCACCGGGTTCACCTGCGGGTTTGCCCCAGAGCTCGCCATTCACGAAATTTGCGCAGCGCACGAGGAACAGGCCCACGCACGCGACCACGCACAGGGAATCGCCGATGCCGGTCCACGAGAGTTTGTGCTTCTTCGAAAACCACGCGGTGAAAAGCACCAGCCCGATAATGCCGCCGTGGCTGGCCATACCACCTTCCCAGACCTTGAGAAACCACCACGGGGAATCGTGGGTTTGTTTCAGCCCGTAGAAAAGAATCCAGCCGAGCCGGCCGCCAATCATCACGCCGAAGATCGCGGCGTAGGTGATGAAATCGCCGACCAGGGCCTCGGGCATGTCGGTGTACCCTTTGCGCGAGAGCCAGCAGTAGAGCCAGTAGCCCAGGAGGAAGGCGAGGACGTACGCCGCCCCGTACCAACGCGGCCCCCAGGAGCCGACTTGGAAGATGAACGGGCTGAGATCGTGAAGGTAGACGGCGAGCATGGAGCCGGGCCTTGTGCCAGAAATTCGGGCGGCGGCTACAGCTTCTTCAGCGCTTCGCGGGCGCGCTGCTTCGCATCGGGGTCGTCGCGCATGCGGTTCGGCAGGCTGAGGCCTTTCTCCAATTCAGCACGGGCTTCGGCTTTTTTGCCCAGCGCGGCGTAGGTGCGGCCGAGCTCCACGTGATTGCCGACGCGGTTCGGATTCAGCTCGAGGGCTTTCTTGAAGCACTTGGCGGCTTCTTCATTCGAAGCGCTCGGGAGGGTGCCGTAGATGAGCCCGGCGACCGTGCGCAGGAGCGGGTTCAGATTCGCCATGCCGTACTGCCAGGCGCCGAGGACGTGCCAGGCGAGGTCGTCTTTCGGGTTCAGCTCGATCGAGCGATCCACCTCCTGCTTCACGAGCTTGGAGTAGGCGATCTTGGTTTTGTTATCGAGGAAGGGCGCCTGCCGGCCGTAGCAGACGGCGAGAGCGAGGTGGGCGCGGGCATTTTTGCCGTCGGCGGCGACGCCGCGTTTGGCGTAGTCGAGGGCCTTGGCGCCGAGAGCTTTTTTCTCGGCATCGGAGCTGACGTCGTTCTGCGATTCGCCGATCTGTTTGGCGATGCGGTGGAGGACTTCCGCGTCGTTGGGCGAGAGTTTCTCGGCCTCCTGATACGCGGCTAAGGCTTCCTTGGTCTTGAGCTGGGCATCGAGTTGGTCTCCCTTCGCGATCCATGAGGCAAAATCAGTCTGCGCGAGGGCCGAAGCCGCGGTCAGCACGAGAAAAATCAGGGCTTTCATCGGCGCCCGGTTTAGCTGGCAACGGCCGCTTGTCCATCCTGCTCCGCGGTGCATACTGAAGGCTGGTTTTATGTCGGACTCCGCATCCAACGTCGTCTCGCCTGGCCCGAGTGGTCCGCAAACCCCGATTCATCTGCCCTCGCTGGTAGTGGCCGACGCCGTCGTACTGGGGCGTTATCGGTTGGTCCGCGAATTGGGCCGTGGCGGGTTTGGCGTGGTCTGGCAGGCGCACGACAGTGAGCTCTCGCTCGATGTGGCGCTGAAATTTTTGCCCGATCTGGTGGCGCGCGATCCCGAATCGATCGAGGAGCTGAAACGCGAAATCCGGCGCGGGCTTCGGCTCACGCATCCGGGCATCGTGCGGGTGCACAATTTCCAGCGCGACGATCAACTCGCGGCGATCGCGATGGAACTGATCGATGGCGACACACTGCGCGGCCGGAAGCGGGCCGCGCCCGATAGCTGCCTCGATGTGGCCGACGTGCAGCCTTGGGTCGCGCAGATCTGCGACGTGCTCACCTATGTGCACGAAAACGTGCGCCTGGTGCATCGCGACCTGAAGCCGGGCAACCTCATGTTGACCCGCAACGGCGAAGTGAAGGTCGCGGATTTCGGCATCGCCAGTTCGCTGGCGGATTCGCTCACCCGCATGACCAATACGCCGGCCACCGGCGGCACGCTCGCCTACATGAGCCCGCAGCAGGCGCGGGGCGAACCGCCGCTCGTGACCGACGACATTTACGCGCTCGGCGCGACGTTCTACGAACTGCTCACCGGCAAGCCGCCGTTTTTCCGCGGAAATATCGCGCTGCAAGCGGCAGAGATCATTCCTCCGCCCATGGCGGCCCGGCGGGTGGAGTTCGGCATTTTACATCGGGCGCCAATTCCCGAGACGTGGGAACGCGCCGTCGCCGCCTGCCTCGCGAAACAGGCCGCCGCGCGGCCGCAATCGGTGCGGGAATTGCGTGCCATGCTCGAAGCCGAGCCCAGCACCGCTCCGGCGGGAGGATACAGTTCCTTTGGGCAATTGCCCGCGGTGGGTTCGCTGCCCCCGCCACTGCCCGAAGCGGATCGCACCATGGCGGGCGCGGTCATCACTTCGACCGAGCGCATGACGGCGACGACCGGCTACGGTCCCGCCACCGCGGGTCCTCGCAGTGGTCCCCTGCCCCCGCCGCTCACTGCGTCGAGCTACCCGACGCCGCAGCCGCCTCCGCCGCTGCAGCCCCAGTACCCTCCGATCCAATACGCGACTCCGCCCAAGCGCATTCCGGTCTGGCCGTTTGTCGTGGTGGGAACCGTGGTGCTCGTGGGTTTCTGCGCGTGGGCAGGCTGGATGCTGGCGGAATCCGGGCCCAGCCCGAAACCGGCCAAACCCGGCCTCAAGCCTGCGCCGAATACGGTGGTCGTCGAACCGCCGGCCACGAACGACGTGGAGAAGCTCTACAACGAAGGACTGGCTTTTGAAAACGGCACCGACCGGCCACTGAATGCCGCGCAGGCGGCCGCGTTTTATCAGCGCGCGAGCGATCAGGGGCACGCGGCGTCCACGGCGCGGCTCGCGCGGCTGTACAACTACGGCTTCGGCGTCCGCCGCGACGAAAAGCGCGCGCGTACGTTAGCCGAAATGGCGGCGGAAAAAGGCGACCCGGTCGCGGCAAATTTGCTCGCCGTGTTGCTCCGCGGCCAGCGCCAGGATGGGCCGGAGCTGATGAAGGCGGTGGGTTATCTCGAACGCGCCGCCCAAGGAGGCTCGGCGCTGGCGATGCTGAATCTGGCCGATCATCTGCGCAACGGCCGCGGCGTGGCGAAGGACGAAGGCCGGGCCGAAGATCTCGACCGGCGCGCCCTCGCGCAATGGAAGGCCGATGCCGCCGCCGGCAATCTCGAAGCCCACTACTGGCTGGGCCTCTGCTATTCCACCGGCCGCGGCACAACGCGCGATTTGCAGGCCGGCTTCCGCGAATATGAAATCGGGGCCAACTCGGGTCACCCCCGCGCTCTCCAGGCACTGGCCGAGTGTTATGCCCGCGGCTGGGGCGTGGAAAAGAACGACTCACTCGCGATCGCCAATTTTCAAAAAGCCGTCGACGCCGGCTGGCTCGATGCCTCCGTGGTCTTCGCGCAGTATCTCAGCAACGGCACCCTGCCCCGCGACAACAGCCGCGCGCTGGCGCTCTACGATCAAGCCATCGCCAGCGGCTCGACCACCGCGCTTTTCCGGCTCGGGGAAATGCTCTACGAGGGTGATCCCGCGATCCGCGACGACAGCCGCGCCGTGACTCTTTTCCAAAAAGCTGCCGACGCAGGCGAAAGCGATGGCTGGTGGCGCCTGGGGCTGTGTTACGAAAATGGCCGGGGCGTCACGAAGAATGAATCCGAGGCGTTTCGTTGTTATCAAAAGGCCGCGGAACAGGATGACTACGCCGGGCTGTATTATGTCGGGCGCGCCTTCCGCTACGGCAAAGGCACGAGCCACGATCCGGCGCGCGGACGCAACTATCTTGAACGCTCGGCCAATGCGGGGCTGTGGCTGGCGCTGGTCGATCTCGGCGTGATGCTGCGCAACGGTGAGGGTGGTCCGAAAGACCTCACCCGCTCGGCCAAACTTTTCGCCCAGGCCGCCAATGCCGGTTTCGGTCCGGCGCAATTTCACTATGGCTATGCCTGCGAATTTGGGCTCGGCGTGGATCAGAGCCAGACGCAGGCCGCTTTCTGGTACGAGAAAGCCGTGGCGCAGGATCTGTCCGGCGCGCAGACAAATCTCGGCATCATGTTCGTCGAAGGCCGCGGGGTGGAAAAGGATATCGACCGCGCCGTGGCCCTTTTCCGGAAGGCCTCGGAGGCCGGCGAAGCCGCGGGCCAAACCCAGCTCGGCCTGTGCTATTTCAACGGCACCGGAGTGAAGCAGGACTACGACGAAGCCTATCGCTGGTTTAGCAAAGGCGCGGCGCAAGGCTTCCCCCTGGCTCAGCTCGACGTCGGCTGGTGCCTGCACAATGGCTATGGCTGCGAGCGCGACTATGCCGCCGCCCGCACCCTGTACGAAAAAGCCGCCGCGCAAGGAAACGCCCGCGCGATGAATAACCTCGGCGTGCTCTACCAGGGCGGCCTCGGGGTGAAAGCCAATCGCACCAAAGCGATCGAATACTATCGCCGCGCCGCCCAAGGCGGCGACGATCTCGGTGCACAGAATCTGAAGCAGCTCGGGGTGAAATAGCGTTGCCGCCGCGGGTTCGTTTCAGCTTCCGCGCAACAGGACAATCACCGCCGTCAGCAGGGCGATGATCCCGATGGCCATGATGAGGCACCCCCATTCCCGCATGGATTGCGGCGTCGTCCTCCGGGCTTGACCTGTCCAGCAAGAATTTACCTAACCCGGGTAGTTTAGCCCAAAAGCGACGATTTTGTTCGACCATCGCTTTCGCCGTACGAATCCAGACATAGCCAACAAGGATCATCCCGATCGGCAGGCCAAACTCAATCAGCTTTTCTTTCATGATGGTCCTATCGCGCCTCGCGAGAAGAGACTATACGGTCGGGCCACCGCATGCAATCCGTGACATCCCACGTCCTCGTCTCCGCCATGGTGGCGGGGCTTTTGGCGGCGCGTACTGGAAGGGCTGCGGATATGGTGAAGGCGCCCGATCCGCGCCTCGGCCTGACTTCGGCGGAGCAGCAATGGCTGCGCGAGCATCCGACGTGGCGGGCCGCGGCTTCGCCGGCGCCGCCGTTTGGGTGGATCGATGAGGATGGTGAATTTCGAGGGCTCGGGGCGGACTATGCGAAGCTGCTGGAAGCGCGGCTGGGCATTCGGATCGTGCCGCTGCCGGCTCCTTCGTGGAATGACAGCGTGGAGCAGTTGCGCCGACAGGAGTGCGATCTTTCCCTGCTCACGGTGCAGACGCCGGAGCGCGAGGTTTTCCTGCACTTCTCCGATTCGCTGATAGATCTGCCACCCGCGGTGATCACGCGGGTGGACAATCGGTCGATCAAAGGGCTCTCCGATTTGGCGTATCGCAAGGTCGCCATCGTGCGGAGTTGGGCCCCGCAGGATTGGCTGACCAAGCGGTATTCCGCGGTCGAGCTGGTGCCATACGAAGACATGGGCGGCGCGCTTTCGGCGGTCGCGCTGGGCAATACCGATGCCTTCGTCGGGAACCTCGCGGCGGCGACCTTTGCGCTGGAGAAAATGGGGGTTAGCAATCTCAAGGTCGCCGAGCAGGTGCCGGGGGATTTTCCATGCCGGGTCGCAGTACGGAAGGATTGGGAGGCCGCCATCCCGATCCTCAACAAAGCCATCCGGACAATCAGCGATCGCGAGCACAGCACGATCCGCCGCAAATGGGTCGGACTGAAAGACGACGGTATTTCGTGGCGCCAAATGCTATTCGTCGGAGTGCCGGTCGCGGGGGCGATTGTGATCATCACCCTGCTCATCGCCAACCGGCGGCTGAACCGGGAAATCCGCCGCCGGCGCGAATCTGACGCTGCGCTGCAATCGAGTGAAGAGCGCTGGAGCTTCGCGCTGGAAGGCAGCCGCGACGGCGTGTGGGACTGGAATGTGCAGACCAACGAGGTCTTCTTTTCCAAGCAGTGGAAAACGATGCTCGGCTACGGCGAAAACGAGATCGAGCCGCGCATGGATGAATGGACCAGCCGGGTGCACCCGGACGATTTTGCCCACGTGATCGATGAAGTGCAGCGGCATCTCTGCGGGCAGGTGCCCGACTACCAGGTGGAGCATCGGGTCCGCGCCAAAAATGGGACCTACCGCTGGATTCTCGCGCGGGGCCGCATCGTTTCCCACGATGCCAGCGGCAAACCGCTGCGCATGGTCGGCACACAAACCGACGTGAACAGCTGGCACGACGCCGAGACGATGTTGCGCGACAGCGAGCAGCGGTACCGCGAAATTTTCAATCACACCTCCGACGCGATCTTTGCCGTCGAGGTGCGGGAGAATGGCGAGTTTCGTTACGCGGCGTTTAATCCGGCGAATGCGCGTTTCCTCGATCGCCCGCCGGAAGCGCTCGTGGGCTGCTCGGTGGAGGAAGCGATGCCGGCCGGAGCAGTCGAGCAGGTGCAGGCGAACTACCGGCGCTGCCTCGATGCGGGCCATCCGATCACCTTTGAGGAGGAACTCGAATTTCCCAGCGGCCACGGTATTTTCCAGACCACGCTCGTGCCGGTGCGCGACGCGGGCGGAATCATCCGGCGAATCATCGGCATCTCGCGGGAGATCACCGAACGCAAACGCGCGGAAGAAATGCTGCTGCGCCACCGTGAAACGCTCGAGGAAATGGTGACTGCCCGCACCGCGGAGCTGGTGCAAAGCGAAGGACGCTTCCGCGTCCTGGCCGAGCTGCTGCCGAATCACGTCTGGGCCGCCAAGGCCGATGGCCAGCTCGACTACGTCAATGGCCGGGCCGTCGAGTATTTCGGCCGCTCGAGCGAGCAACTCATCGGCGACAACTGGCAGGCCATCATTCACCCGGACGACCTGCCCTCGACGGTCGAACGCTGGACGGAGGCCCTGAAAACAGGCCACCCGCTGCACCTGGAATACCGGATGTTGCGCAAGGACGGGGTTTACCGCTGGCACATTTGCCACGCCCACCCGATGCGCGACGAAACCGGGCAAATCTTGAAATGGTTCGGCACGACCACGGAGATCGAGGAACAAAAAGCGGTCGAACGCGCATTGCAAAAAGCGAAGGCCGCCGCAGAGGAGGCGGTGAAGGTGAAGAGCTCCTTCCTCGCGCACATGTCGCACGAGATTCGCACGCCGATGAATGCGATCCTCGGCTTTGCGCAGCTGCTGCAGCGCGATCCGGCCGTGGGCCCGGCGCAGCAGCAGCAGCTCGAGATTATCCAGCGCAGCGGCGACCATTTGCTGGCCCTGATCAATGACGTGCTGGAAATGTCGAAGCTCGAGGCCGGATACACGAGCTTCCAGCCGGAGCCTTTCGATCTGCCGGGGCTGCTCGCCGATGTGCAGACGATGTTTCGGATCCGCGCGGAGACCAAGCGGCTGCAGCTTGTCTTTGCCTCGGATCCTTCGCTGCCGCAGTTCGTCAAAACGGATGCGGGCAAGCTGCGGCAGATCCTGATCAACCTGATCGGCAACGCGGTGAAATTCACCGAACGCGGCGGCGTAGCCGTACGCGCGACCACCGAACGTACCCTGACCGACTGGATGCTGGTGGTGGAGATCGAGGATACCGGGCCCGGCATTTACGAGGAGGAACAGGCGCGGCTTTTCCAGCAGTTCGAGCAAACATCGACCGGCCGCCGGACCCAGGGCGGCACGGGGCTCGGGCTGGCCATCAGCCGGGAGTTTGCGCGGCTGATGGGCGGCGACATCACCTTCCGCAGCGAACCGGGCCGGGGCAGCACTTTCCGCGTCACCGTCTTTATCGAGCCCTGCCTCGAAGCCCCACCCGTCGCGCCTCCGCCGCAACGGGTCACGGGGCTCAAGCCGGGCACTCCCCCGCCCCGGGTGCTTATCGCGGATGACGCCTACGAAAACCGCGAACTGCTTTTCCAGATGCTGCGCGTGGTTGGCTTTCAGACCCAGCAGGCGGCGGATGGCGCGGAGGCGATTGCGGTCTTCGAGCGCTGGCAGCCGCACGTGATCCTGATGGACCTGCGCATGCCGGTGCTGGATGGCTTCGAAGCGATCCGCCTGATTCGCAAATTGCCCGGGGGCGATGCGGTGAAAATCATCGCCGTCACCGCCAGCGTCTTCGAAGACGAACGCGAGAACGTGCTCGCGGGCGGGGCCGATGGTTTTCTTCCCAAACCTTTCCGGGACGAAGCTCTCTTCGAGCACCTGCGCCAGGCGACCGGGGTCGAGTACACCCTGGCCGATGATCCCAAAGCCCCGGAGGAAGAGCCCGCGCGGATCAATGCCGAAATGGTCGCCGCCGCACTGCCCGCAGACTTGCGCGAACGGCTGCGGCTGGCCACGGTGAATGCCGATCTGGATCAGGTACTCGCCTTGCTGCAAGAAGTCGTCCCCCACGATGCCACCGTCGCCGCCGAGTTACGCCGGCGCGCGGAAGCGTTTGATTACCAGAGCCTGCAAGAGTTTCTCGCCTCACCCACCTGACCATGCCTGCACCTGTGGCACCCGATATTTTGATCGTGGACGACACCCCGGCCAATCTCCAGCTCCTCGCCGGGATGCTGAAGGAGCGCGGCTACAAAGTGCGCCCCGCGCCGAGTGGCCGGGTCGCCCTCCAGGCCGCGCAAAACCAACCGCCCGATCTGATCCTGCTCGATATCAATATGCCGGAGATGAACGGCTACGAGGTGTGCGCGCAGCTCAAGGCCAGCGAGCAATTGCGCGACATCCCGGTCATTTTCATCAGCGCGCTCGATGAAACCATCGACAAGGTCTGCGCGTTTTCCGTCGGCGCGGTCGACTACGTCACGAAGCCGTTTCAATTCGAGGAAGTCGAAGCCCGGGTCGGTGCGCACCTGCGGCTGCGCCACTTGCAGCTCGAACTCGAAGCCCGCAATCGCGAGCTGCAAAGCGCCAACGACGAACTGCACCGTCTGCAAACCCTGCGCGACAATCTCACGCACATGATCGTGCACGACATGCGTTCGCCCCTCGGCGGCATCGTCGGCTACCACGACCTGATCCGGAAACACGACAGCGCGAACCTCTCGGAACGCGGCGGCGAATTCCTGCGCAAGGCGAGCGAATCGAGCGACCGCCTGATCGGCATGGTGAATTCCCTGCTCGATGTGAGCAAACTCGAAGCCGGCGAACTGAAGCCGCAGCGGATGGCCTGCGACCTCGGCACCCTGGCCCAGCAAGCCGCCGAGATGCTCTCCTCCCTCGCGAAAAAGTGCTCCCTGGAAGTGCCCGCCCCTGCCGAACCGGTCATCGTGCCAGCGGATCGCGATCTCATCTTCCGCGTGCTGCAAAACCTGATCGGCAACGCCCTGAAATTCACCCCCGCCGGTGGCCAGGTGCAGGTAAGTATCGAGAGCGAAGGCGCCACGGCGCTGGTCTCGGTGCGCGACACTGGGCCGGGGATTGCGCCGGAGAATCACGCGCGGATTTTCGAGAAATTCGGCCAGGTGAATCAGCGCGGGCCACGTATCGGCACTGGCTTGGGGCTCACGTTCTGCCGCCTGGCGGTGCAGGCGCATGGCGGGGAAATCGGCGTGGAAAGCGCCCTGGGTGCGGGCAGCCGCTTCTGGTTTCGCCTGCCGGCACGCGTCGGGGGACTGACTCTTTAATCTGCCGGGGAAAGAACTCCACCACCCTTCCCCGCTATAGAAGCTGGGTTGTCGCCCCCTTCTTCGCGCAGCCTACTTCGGTAGTCCGACTTAGCGGACCATCACGCGGGGGACGACCTCGGTCGCCGCCGCCTCGCGGTTTTTCTCCGGAAGGTTCTTCATGACCACGGGATTGGCCTGATCACGTGCCTGTTGCACAAAGGGGTTGTTGTCGCCGTACTTGCGCCAGGGCCCAGGCGGGACTTCGCGGGCTTCGACGAAGCGCCAGTCCGTGATGTCGGTCGGCGCCACGCCGAGGTAATCACGCACCGAGGGCGAGATATCGAGGCCAGCTCCGCCGTTCAGATTTGGGCGGGGGCGTTCATTGCCGAAAACATATTGCCAGTGATCGGTCCGGAAGGGTCCGCAATCGCTCCACTGGGCATAGGCGATCCGGCCACTGCGGCGGTTGCGAACGGCGATCCAGCGATTCTGACAGACGCTCTGGCCTTCGCGGACATAGGCGGTGCGGAACCACGGGATGCACGTGCGCGCCTCCAGTTTGGTCGTGCCGCGGGTCACGTCGTTGTACGGGAGGGCAAAGTAGAAGGGGTTCTGCCTCGGGACGAAGGCCGCCGGGCGATAATCCGGGCCCCGCATGCGGGCATTGGGATCGGGGTTATCGTATCCCCCGTAGCTGGACGACCAGTTCAGGTCCCAGCTGGAGCTGAAATTGTGCACCGGGTTGTTAACCGAGGCGCTTTCACCACACCAGAAAGTGGTCGTGATGATGTCCTGCTTCCACATATAGACCCCGCCTGAGGTGCTGGTGCGGGCAGTCGTGGGGATGGAAATCCGGGGTTCGATGGCCGAAAGGGCCGCTTCCCGCAGTTTCATCGCGTACCGGGCGAATTCCTCGTTGCTACGGTAAGGCGTCTGGGCAAGCGCCAACGGCCCCGTCGTAAGCAGAGCGATTCCTAGGAGATACGGGCGCAGCCTTTTCATGTTCAGGAATGGGCGCCGCGTATAGGCTGGATCGGGGGAACGGTCCAGCGCTTTTTTGGCCAGCAGAAAACTGAGGGAGTCATGGGATGGCCAGATGAGAGAGCATAATCGGGGCCGCGCGCGTTGTCACGGACTACCCGGGGTCTCATCGGGAATCACCCGAATCGACCCCGTACTTTCCCCGCCGAGGAAGAACCCGGACGCCCGCGATTGCTGCTGCAACACGGCCCCGGTGATCTTGACCGTCTGCCCGACGGCGGAGGTGAATTTGCCACGGAGCAGACCGGTGCGAGCGTTCAAGGTGAGCCGGAGCGCAAAGGTGTTCGTTCCCACGATTTCCACCCGGTTGCGCGGATCGATGGCCAACCCCTGCACCAGCGTTCCGGCGAGGCCCTTCCCCTCGGCGCTGAATTCGGCGTTCCCATTCGCATCCGCCAAGCCCAGCCCAGGCAGGATGCTCTGGCCCGGGGTACGGATGAATTTGGAGCCCAGGAAATCGACGAAGATCCCACCGGGCCAGCCGGCCGGATACCGCGGTTCCCGAGTCTTCGCGGGCTTGTACCAGAGTAGGTCGGTCCCGGCGGCATCGCTGACGCCGGGGTTGGTGACGAAATCCACGAAGCCACTGACGGCACCCAGCCCGCGATCCGTACGCGCAAATAGCGGCCAGCGCGGTCCCACCGACGACAAGCTGGCCGAGGCGCTGATTTTTTGGCCATCGGCCAGGGTGCCGCGCAAGCGGACGACGCCGGTCGATTTCACGGTCAAAGTCGCGGCTCCATCTGCCTGCGGGTAGTTTTCGGCCACCGGGCCGCTGGGATCGCCATGGTCGCCATGCCGGACCAGGAGTTCCGCCACAGCTCCCTCCGGGAGGGAATTTACCCCGTTGTTGCTCCCCGTGCGATGCGGCAGCACCACGGTGTAAGTGCCGGCCACACCGTCGGGCAACGGGTTCTTTCGGCTGTAAGGCACGAGGCTGCCGGTGATCGTCGCGAACGGGGTGGCGCCATCTTGAATCGTGCCGGCGAGCTGCGCGCCAGGACTGCCGCCGACATTCATACCGAGGGCGAGCGATAGGGGCGTTTGCCGGCGCCGAGGCAGTTCCAAAGTGGTCTCCGGGTGGCGCCGGCCGAAGAGGACCTGGCCATCGTTTTGCACGGTCCCCTTGAAGGCGTAGCGGCGCCGGGCCACCTGCACCGAACCGGTAACCCGCCCTTTCGCACTGGCGGTCAGCTTCAGGAAGCCGACCTGATCGACCGTGCTCCCCGCCGCTGCCGGCGGCTGCACGAGAGCCTGATAGGCGCCCGCTTCTTCGACAAAGGAAGTGACCGCGATGGTGAAGGTCTTCACGGCACTGATCCCCCCGGCGGAATCGGTCGCCGTGACAAAGACCGTGGAGCGTCCGCTGGCGGTCGGGTTCGGAGTGAATGCGAGCGTTCCATCTGCGGAGAGGGTCGGCGCCACGGCGAAAAGATCCGGGCGACCGGCCACGAGGGAAAAGCCAACCGTCTGCGCAGCTTCATCCGCCGGGCCGGGGCTGATGGCGGTGGCAAAACCGACGCGGGTTTGCGGGCCTGCATCCTGCGCGACGTCCACTTCGCCACCGAGGGTGAACGTCGGCGGGTCGTTGACCGGGACAATGGTGATGGTGAACAGCGACGAGGCTCCGATCGGATTGCCGCCATTGTCGGTGCCACCATTGTCTTCGATGCCCACGGTCACTTGGGCGATGCCGTTGGCGTTGGGGGCCGGGGTGAAGGTGAGATCCCCCGTGAGTCCGATCGCCGGAGCCACGCTGAAGTATTCGGGATGATCGGTCATCACCGTGAAGGTGAATTGCTGCGAGAATTCATTCGGCGCTCCCCGATCCACAGACCGGACCCAGAACGGCACGACGACCGGTCCGGCATCCTCCGCGACCGTCTGATCGGCCCCGGCGAGGAAGCCCGGCGAATCGTTGACCGGATTCACCGTGATGGTGATTTCCGGCGTGCTAGCCGAGCCGCCGGCCTCATCGGTGACCGTCAGCTTGAGATGGGCGGGGCCGAAGAAGTTCTGCGCCGGCGTGTATTGCAACGTCCGGGCACTACCGCTGCCGCCGAGCGTGACCTGCCCGCTTTCGACCGAAGCGGAGACGCTGAGCGCATCGGCGCTCGTCTCCCCATCGCCCACGGTGAAGGAAATCACCGTGCTGGGGGTGTCTTCATTCGTCGCGAAATTTGCCGGAGTGGAGATCGTCGGCGCGGCATTGACGAGGAAGGTCCTGGTCAGCTCGTTATCGGTTTCATCCGTCTCGGCGATTTCTTCATCCGCATCGAGCACCACGCGCAAAATATAAGTGCCCGGTGGGCGCGAACCCAGCGAGAGATCGCTGAGGACCAGCGTGACACCGAGCGCCAGCGTACTGGGGACACTTGGGTCGGCGACGTTGAATTCGCTGCCATTCAGGAAAAAGCGAAGGCGGCTCGCCGCACCCGTGGGGAGCTGGCCGTTGTTCGTCAGGGCGACGTCGAAATAGATCGGATCCGCCGCCTGAAAGATCTGCGTATCGGTGCTGGTGCCGGTGGTTTTGGAAACGACCAGCGGGCCACTTGCCCCCGACGGAGTAAACGGTGCGAGGTTGGGCCCCTGAACGTTCAAGGTCCGCGTCAGCTCGTTGTCGTTTTCATTGGTCTCGGGCACCGAGCCAGCGGCATCGATGCGTACGGCAAGGGTATGAGTACCCGGAAGAAGTGAGCCGAGCGGCAAATCCAGCGATGGCACCGTTTTTCCCGCAGCGAGTGGGAGCGGACGGTCCAGGGTACGGATCACTTCGCCATCAAGGAGGACTTGCGTGCGGAAAGCCTGATTCGCCGGACCGGTCCCGCCATTGGCCACCGCGAAATCGAGATAGAGCGAATCGGCAGGCGTGACGGTGGTAACGTCGGTGTTTGTTCCGGGTGCGGTCGAGATCACCAGCCCACCGCTGGGCGCGAGATTCGCCTGGCCGACGGTCACATTCGTAGAGCTGAAATTGTTGCCCGCGTTGTTGTCCGCTCCGCTTAACGAAGCGGAGAAATTGAGCAGCGCCGGTCCGGCACCTTTGACATTGCAGAACAACGCCACCGCCGCGGAAGCCCCGGCGGGCACTGTTCCGAAAGTCACACTCAACACCTGTCCACCGATCGAGCCGGAGCCCTGTGTGATCGTGCCACCGCTGGGCACGAAGGCGTCGGGCAGCGTGCCAAACAGCGAGACATTGCTGGCGGCCACCGGGCCGTTGTTAAACACCTGCACCGCGATCGTGGCCACGTCGCCCACGCTCAGCGCCTGGGTGGGCGGGAGGATGACGACATTCAAATCCGGCCCGGCACCATTGGTCGCGGCGCTGGCCGGCGAGATCGTCAATTTCCAGCCGCCATTGATCGCGCCCGTGTCGCCGGTATAGCTATCGATGGCGTACAGCGACCAGACGCCGTTGGGGAGTTCGCCATCGAACGCCGAAAGGGCGCCGGCATAAACCCCGCCGGGGGCTGGAGCCGGGAACGGATCGCGCATCGAATCGTACTGCGCCGGCCGGAACGTACCGCTGAACAACGTGGAAGAGGAAAGCGTCACGGCTGCGTCGTCATCGAGCGTGAGGTTCACATTCGTGACCGGGCTGCCACCGCCCGCCCCGTTCATGATTTGCACCGCACGTCCGCTGGGCGAGACGAGCAGGAAACTGAGATCGGCCGGATAGGTATGAGTGAGGCCGGTCAATTGCACCGTCACCTTTCCGATCGTGCCGGTGACCCCGCTGACGCTGATCTGCGAAGGGTATGGATTCGCCACCGTGTCGTCATTGAGAGTGATGACGTTGGCATTGGTAAAGGCCTGCGGAGTGCCGGCAGAGCCGAAGACAAACGGCACCTCGATCGTGCCGAGCGAAGCACCGGCGCTGGTCAGGGCAAAAGTGACGGTCAACGGGCCACCCGGAGCGCCATTGGCGGTGAAGGTGAAACTGCGCGTAGCCTGCCCGCCGCCTGCCGCAAGTGAGCCGTAGTCTTGGGCGGTGCTGGGCGAACTCACTCCGCCGGTCGGCACCAGCGTAGCGGTGATGTTTCCGGCAGCGGCGCCGACATTGGTCAGGGCCAGCGCCATGGTGATCGTCTCACCGGGGTCGGGCCGACTATTCGCGGGGGCAAAAGATTCCGCGGTGATCGTCGCGCTGCCGAGCTGGACGATCGGTCCGGGCGCAACGGTGGGAATGGCGAGATTCGGCATGACGATCCCGGCCCCGGAATCGCGATCAATACCGGGCGCTTCGATATCCAGCGCGGTCGAGGTGAGCGCCGTGCGAACCTGCGCCGGGGTGAGCTGGCGATTGTAGCTCCAGAGCAGCGCGGCGACCGCTCCGGCGTGAGGGGCGGCGGCCGAAGTTCCGAAGAAAGGATTGAAGCCCGGGGTCGCGGTGAGCACGCCATCGGCGGCGGCGAGATCCGGTTTCTGGCGCACGGTGCCGCCGGTGGCGGTAAAATTGCCCGGCGTGATCGGGGTGCCGTCGGGGTAGTAGAAAAGGCGGCGCAATCCGTCGGAACTGAAGGTCTCCACCGGATTCACGATGCCCCCGGAAAAGGAATTCGGACTGGACGTGCCGGCATTTACAGCCGCGACCGCGAGTGCACCAGCGGCAGCAGCGTGACCATTGCAAGCCCCGGCGGTGGAATTCGCCAGGGTGCCGCGGAGATTCTTGATCTGCAGGTAACGCGGCTGCGCGTTTTCCGCTTTGACCACCACGATGCGGGCGCCGGTCTGGGAACCCTCGATGAATTCGAACGGGTCCTGGGTGCCAGTCTGCACATTCGTCGAAGAGGCCAGCACCGTCGAGCCTGTCACATCGACGAGGTAAAGGTCGTAGTCGTTGTCCGACGCGCCGTACGGGTCGGCCCAAAACAGCGTGATGCCCAGCCCCGCCGCGGTAATCGGGTTGGAATTGATCGTCCCGAAATTGTGCACCCGGCCATTGGCATTGAGCGGGGCACTGGCGGCGCCGCCATCCACGAAATCGCCTTCCCATGTGCCGGAACTGCTGTCGTTCCGGTTTCCCTCATTTCCAGCAGAGCTGAAATAGAGCGCGCCATCCGCGACGACCGCGTCCACCGCCTGCGCCACCGGACCATCCATGAACGGCGACTCGTCGAAATACGCAACGTCGTCGACGATGATGTCGCAACCCGACTGGCGCAGATCGAGGATGTTTTGGGCAAACTGCGCTTCGCTGAGAAAAGCCGTGCCGAAAAACAACTCCGCGTCCGGCGCCAGATCGTGCACGATCTCGAGCATCGCAGTCCCCTCGCCCGAGAGGCCCGCGCCATTGTCACCGAGGGTGGTGCCATCCTGCCCGGGCAGCACGGTGACTTTGCCAAGATCGCCGCTCGACTGCACCAGCGGCAAATAATCGACGCTGTCGGAGAGCACCCCGATTTTCAGTCCGCGCCCGGTGGCTTTGAAATTGGTGCGTACCGCCGAGGCTTGATGGGTCTGATCGCCTTCGCTGGTGACCGAGCCCACGTGGGTCATCGCTTTGGCGGCGGGTTTGACAAACTGGACGTCAGCCCGGCCGGCGAGCGCCTCGAGATCCTTCCACGACACCCGGGCACGAATGGCATTGAAGCGCGGGACGCTGGAAACGATCTCCGCGCCGGTCCCTCGCAGGTACGCGAGAAGGGCGTCGTTCACCGCGCCGCGGATGTCGACGAGTTCGCGGCCATCCGCCGAGGGCTGGACCCGGGCGGCAAATTTTTCCAGCCCGGCCCCAAAAGCCTCCCCGCGCTGTTTGCGGACGACCTGGACCAACTGGGAGTCCATCTTCCGGCGGGCCGGAGAGCGGGCCGCCTTTTCTGCCTGTAACACGGCGATCTGATTCCGCGCCGAAGGCTGGAGAAGTTCGAGCGTCTGCCCCGGCGCCGTCAGGCTCATCCCCCACCAAAACACGACAGCCAGGCAGCACAGTCGGGGAAGAGCGATGGGGGGACGCATTGGCCGCAATAGAAGGGGCTTACCCCGATCTTCAAGCGGAGACTGGGCCTTTGATAAAGATTTTCACCCTATGGGAGCCTGAGGCCAAGGTCTCAAAGAGAGAAAGGACGTGGCTTTACCTCCGTGGCTCACGCAGCCCCCTGCGTGAGATGAAAATCAACCCTGCGCCTCTGGCGCAGGCATGCCTCGTTTCACGCAGAGGGCTGCGTGAACGACAGTCCGACAGCGACGTTTCTGTCGGAATCCCTGCATCTCCCCCTACCCTGCCACCGCCATCGGCGGAAACCACACGTAGAGCATGAAATACACAAGCACGCCGGTGATGGAAACGTAGAGCCAGATAGGAGCGGCGATTTTGGCCCATTTCCGGTGCTCGGCATAGCGGGCCTGGAGGGCACGGATGACGGCGACGATGATAAAGGGCAGGACCGCCACGGCCAGCGGGGTGTGCGTGCCGAGGATGAAGAAATACAGAGTTTTCGGCCAGCCGGGGTGAGTGAATTTCGTGACCACGCCGGCTTTGGCAAAATGGTAAATGAGGTAGCAGGTCAGGAACGCGGTCGAGCTGACCAGCGCGGCGATCATACAGGCGATGTGCGCCGTTTTCCGCTCGGACTTGATGAAGACCAACCCGCCGATGATGAAGAGGGTCGCGAGAGCGTTCAGGCTGGCGTTAATGGGAGGCAGATCAGCAGCGGTCATGGAGTGGGCTTTTCCTGAAGCAGGCGATCGATATCGGCCAGGAGTTTGGCGGTGTCGTCGGCGCCGACGCCTTCGTAAAAGCCGCGGACGGTGCCGCTGCGATCGACGAGGACGAGTTTGGTGCTGTGCACGATGGGCTCCGCCTGGGCGCGATCCTCGACGGCGCTCATCTTGAAACCCTTCATCGCGAGATCGTGGATCTTCGCCTTTTCCCCGGTAAAGAAGAGCCAGTTTTGGCCGGCCTTAAATTTCGTGGCGTAAGCCTGCAGCACTTCCGGCGTGTCTTTTTCCGGATCGAGCGAGATGGAAACGAGCCGGACATCGTCCTTGCCTGCGAGCTTTTCCTGCAAGTCGCTCAAGCGGCTGCTGAGCATCGGGCACGGCCCCGGGCAGGTGGTATAAAAGAAGTCGGCGACCCAGACTTTGCCGGCGAGCGTTTCGCTGGAAACCGGCTGACCGCTGCGCTCGGTGAGGGTGAAAGCAGGCGCCGGCCACAGCTTTTGCAGCGGGGCATTCGCCGCCGGAGTTCCTTCCGGCGGGGTCATCATTTCAAAGGCTTCCTGCTTCTTGCAGCCCGTCAGTACGGCCAGCGCAAGCAACAGGAGCGAAGCGGTGAGTCGGTTCACGCTTTGGTCACGACCATGAGGCCGAGGATGAGCGGGAGGAAAATGATCGAGGCGAAAAACAGCGCGCGCGCCGACGTCCGCGAACGCTCGACGAGGAACCACACCGCGGCGCCCGTCATCGCGCAATCCAAGGTGAGAGCCCCCCCGAGGTACGATTCGCTGAGCAAGCCGGACCAGAATGGGATCATGGTAATGGTGCCCAGCGCGATGGTGAAGCCGAGGGATTCAAATGCGGTGGAAAATCCGCTCGTGTCGTCGCGGCGGAGCATCACAAAACCCGCCTGCGCATATTCGTCGCGATACATCCAGGCGATGGCCAGGAAGTGCGGCATTTGCCAGGTGAAAAGGACGCCGAAGAGCACCCACGCGCCGAGATCGAAACTCGGGCGGGCCGCCACCCAGCCGATGACCGGCGGGATCGCGCCGGAGACCGCACCGACGATGGTGCAGAACGAAGTCTTCCGCTTCAGCGGGGTGTAAAAAAGTACGTAGGTGCCCACGGTCGTGGCCGCGAGCCAGGCACTGGCAGCATTGCAAGCGAGGGCGAGCCAAGTGACACCCGCCGCACTCAAGGCGAGGCCGATGAGCAACGCGGTGATCGGACGCATGCGGCCGGAAGGCAGCGGTCGATTCCGGGTGCGTTCCATGAGGCGGTCGACGCGGACTTCGAGCCACTGATTCAGCGCACCAGCTCCGGCCGCAGCGAGCGCGGTACCGAGGGTGGCGTGGATGAGCTTCAGCCAATTGATCGGGCTGGGGCTGGCGAGGCAGAAACCGACGAAGGTCGTGATGATGACGAGCAGGCTGAGACGAGCCTTGGTCAGGGTGAAAAGATCGCTGAGCAGGCCGGGTTCGGCGAGCTCACGCTCCTGTTCTTCTTCTTCGAGGACTAGAGTGGCTTCGGGTTTCATGCGCGGGCCGGAGTCAGATTCGGGGCCAAATCGGCGGTTGTCGAGGCTGCACCACGGCGACCGGAACGGACCGCGAGCAGGACGGCGGTACCGAGAATGGCGGCGCCGTTAAAGACATGGGTGGTGGTGACGTGCGGGTGTTTCCCCTTCCAGACGACGAGCACACCGAGGACGACCTGCATGACCACGAGGAAAATCAGCAACCAGGCGGGCCGGGCAATGCGCGGCTCGTTTTTCGCGGAACGCGCGATCCGTGGGATCATGCTCATGACGTGACCAAAGAGCAGGAACGCGATCACCCGGGTGTGGAGGAAATTCAGCGTGATGAAGGTCGTCCACTGCGCCGGCAGCCAGCTGCCATCGAACTGGGCCTGAGGCCAAAGCGGAATCGCCAGACCCGCACCGGGGTGGCGCATCGCAGCGGCGACGATGAGCTGGGCGAAGTAAAGAATCACCGCCGCCCAAGCCATGCGGGAGATTTTGCGGCCGTCGGCCAGCGGTTCGCCTTGGGCAAGCTCACGCCAGACCGGCGAAAGCCGCGCGGCGAGAATGATCACCAGCGTAAGGAAGACGTGGGCAAAGCAACCATGCACGATCCGCAGCACCATGGCCGAATCGAGGAACCCTGCCGTTTCCTGCGTGACCCGCAGCCCCCCGAGAGTCGCCTGCACACACACCGCGAGATACGCGGCAAGAGCCAGTCCACGTTCCGCCGTGATCGGTCCCGAGCGGCGCCAGAAAAGCATCGCCAGGAACACAAACGCCGGGGGCCAGATGCGCAACTGAGCGATCAGGTTTCCATCCAGATGCAGCGGACGACCGACCGCATCGGCCAGACCGGAAATCACAAACGCGACGATGAGCGCGGCCCAGTTTCGCCACAACCAGGCGCAGAGGATGCCAGTGAGCACCCCGACGGTGATGGCCGTGAGACGATGGCTGTGCTCGAGGAACACATGATTCTGCTCCCACCAGCCGGGTGGGTTCATTTCCCCATTGATCGTGGGCCACGTCGGCACCGCCATACCGGCGCCGAAGGTGGTCACCAATCCTCCGAGGAGGATCAGGGCAAAGGTGAGCAGCACCACGAGCTTGGCAAAGCGCGCGAGAGCTGGAGTGGCCGGGGGGAAGGATGAGGAGGAATCCGGCACGTCAGCAGACAAGGGGCGCCACGAAGGCGCCCCCGGAAGTTATTTCGCCGCGGCTTGCGCGAGCTGCTGGAAGCCCGACACCGCGGGCGCGGGGGCCGCAGCCACCGGAGTCGTCTTCTTCGGTTTCAGATCGAGAATGCCTTTCTGCCACGCTTCGAAATCGGCCTTGGTCTCGGTGACCATGTTGGCCTTCATCGCGTAGTGGTTGGCCCCGCAAAGCTGGGCGCAGACGATTTCGAACTCGCCGGTCTTCACCGGGCGGAACCAAACCGGCGCATTCATGCCCGGAATCGCGTCCTGCGAAATCCGCATCGGATGCAGGGCGAGGCTGTGGATGACGTCTTTCGAGGTGACCTCGATGACGGTCGGACGGAATTGCTCGAGGTGCAGATCGCCCTTGGTCACGATGTCGTCGGCCGCAGCCGGGTCGGTATCATCGAGGCCGATGGCGTTGTTGCCGGAGATCAGCTTGGGATCCTGGCGGCCGAAAATGCCATCCGGACCCGGGTAGTGGAAATTCCAAGCGAACTGTTCACCGATCGCGCGGATGCGAAGAGCCTGCGAACGGTCCGGCCAATTTTCGGGACGCACGCGCTTGCCCCAGATCGGGTAAGCGAAGCCGAAGAGCAGCACCAATTCCACGAGAATGACCGTGAACTCCAGGTGGGCCGAAGCTTTGCTCTTCACCCCGTGGTAGTTCGCCTTCGGATTCCGCGAACGGTGGAAACGGTAAAGCGTGTAGCTGAAGAAGATGCCCCAACCGATGAAGAGGAGCAGCATGAACCAGTGGCACAACTCCAGCATGTGATCCACGTTGGCTCCGTGTTCGGAACCGTTGGGCACCATGCCTAAAGCTTTGTTGATACTGAACATAAATTATTTGGCAGAGTCCTGGCTGCCCATCATCTGCGTCAGTTCCACGTGCGGCGGAACCGGCATCTGGGCGCGACGAAAAAGGTAAAAGGCGAAAGCGCCCAGCGAACTGAGCATCATCGCGACGAAACCAAGCATGATATAGATCGCACCATTGATGGCTCCGGCGGTCTTCGTGTTCGGATCGCCCATGCAGGCGGAGCAGGCTGAAGCGGTCGTCGGCAGAGCGGCTACGGCAAGGACCAGCGCCGTTCCGAGCAGGCGTTGGAAAAAGGCGGGACGTTTCATAGGATCAGCTTGCGGGATTTGCGGACGAAACTGACGCCGTACGCCCCGAGCCCGATCGAAACCAATCCGCTGATCGCCCAAATCGCCACCCCCACCTGATTGGCGTAAGCCCATACCGCGCAACCCGCTGCAAGCAGCGTGGAGAGCAGGATGAAAAAGATGTGGAAGGCGCGGAGCGACATAGCCCGATTTAGTGGTGGGTGTGCGTGGTCCCGAAGATGTGATCGGTATTCGCGAGCGTGGTCAGGAAAAAGAGGATGAAAAAGAAGATCCCGGTGAAGATCAGGAAGTTCCAGATCGTCTTCTTTTCTTCCTTCAGGTGCATCATAATGCCCGAAACGATCACCGCATTGATGAGCGCGATGAGCAGGACGAGGGCCATTTTGGCTCCGCCGGTGACCGGCAGGAAGGCGGAAAAGACGGTCGCCAGAGAAACCGCGACTTGGACGAATCCCACCTTCAGGTAAGTGCCGAGGTGTTTTTTGATTTCCTGGACCTGCTCAGGCGACGGGTCGTTCGCCGGAGTAGCGGGTTGCGGCGCGTGTGAATCGCTCATGGTCGAAAACTAGAGGAGATAAAAGACGGGGAAGACGAAGATCCAAACGAGGTCAACAAAGTGCCAGTAAAGGCCGCTGACTTCGAGGCGATTCGCCATTTGCTCGGGGTTCCGCCGGTAAAGCGACTCCCCAAAGAAGAAGAAATAACCGAAAACGATCAGACCGCCAACGATGTGCAAGCCGTGCAGACCGGTGATCGCGAAGTAAATCGCGAGGAAATTGCTGTGTTTCGGGAAGAAGCCGCTCCACCAATCGATGTGCTCGGCCTTGATCTTGATCGGGAGGGCCGCATGATCAACGTCCTGCAGGAAGAACGTGGGATGATCGTACTTCGCGTCTTTCGGGTGGGAGAACTTTTCGTCGGGCTTGACCTCGAAAGCGATGAGCTTGGTGTTCGGAAGCTTGAGCAGCTTTTCCGCGACCAGCGGGGCCACTCCCTTATGCTCGTCCTTGGCCTTTACGAGGAAGGCCGGTTCTTCTTTATGTTCCTTGGCAGGCTCAGCAGCAGGAGCGCTGGGCGCCGGAGTAGCGGCGGCTTCCTCGTGCGGAGCGGGCACCACCTCGAGGCCATGCTCGTTCGCGAAAACATCGAGAACTTCCTTACTGCCGGTGAGTTCGATCGCTTCGAGGTGACCGGTGATCTCCACGCGGGGGGCCAGCTTCTTCTGCTTCAGCCCTTCATTATCCAGATACTTTTCGTATTCGGACAGGCTGTCCTTTTTAATGTAAGCACCGAAGTGGTTGAACTTGGCCGGGTATTCGTAGGCGAGCTTGATCGTGAGGAAGACCGCACCGAGCAGGATGGTCGTACCGAGATACGTCTTGTACTGCTTCCAGTTGCGCATCTTCAGCGCCGCCCAGGCGAACACCACGGAGATGGACGACGCGATGAGGATGACGGTGTTCAGCGTGCCGACGGGGACGTTCAGCAAGCCTTGCGGCCAGTAGCCGTCGTCGGTGCCCATGCGGATGTAAACATAGGCGGAGAAGAGACCGCCGAAGAGCATGACTTCCGAGGCCAGGAAGAGCCAGATGGCGAGCTTCGCATTGTAGACACCGGTGTCAGGCCGGTTGGATACGGTGTAAGGAATTTCCATGTGGGAAAATTAGTGGGCGTGAGCCGGAGCGGGCGTGCTGACGGAGGCCAAAGGCTGGCGCTCCCCAACGGGCGGTTCGGACTGCGGGGTGTAGTCTTTCTCGGCACCCGGGACGCTGTATTCGTACGGGCCGCGATAGACGACGATCTCCTTGGTGAAGTTGCCGTGGCCGGGAGGCGTTGGCGTATCCCATTCGAGCGTGGTCGCATCCCACGGGTTGTCGTTCTTGACCTTGCGGCCAAAGAACAGGCTGCCGAAGAAATTGAAGATGAAGACGAACTGAGCCGCGCCGAGCAGGAACGCCGACACAGACATGAAGTTGTTCCAGTGCAGGACCGGCTGGATGATCTTGTCGTAGGTGACGCCACCATCGTACCAGCGGCGATGCACCCCGGCCATCCCCTGGAGGAACATCGGGAAGAAGATGCCGTTGATGAAGACGATGGAGAGCCAGAAGTGGAGCTTGCCGAGCGTGTCGCTAAGCATGCGGCCGGTGGCTTTCGGATACCAGTAGTAGACCCCCGCAAAGATCGCGAAGATGGTGCCCGGCGCGACCACGTAGTGGAAGTGGCCGATCACGTAATAGGTATCGTGCAGGTAAAGGTCGGTGGCGTTGAAGGCCAGCGGGATACCGGTGAGACCGCCGATGCCGAACATCGGGAGGAACGCGGTGGCGAAGAGCATCGGCACCGTGAACCGGATCGAACCACCCCAGAGCGAAAGGAGCAGCGCGGTGACCAGAATGACCGACGGCACCGAGATCATGACGGTGGTGGTCTGGAAGAAGGAGGAAACCTTCGCGCCCATGCCCGTCATGTACATGTGGTGAGCCCACACGACGAAGGACAGGAAGCCGAGGACGAAGATGCCGCCGACCATCGCGCGGTAGCCATAAAGCGGCTTGCGGGTGTTATTGGCGATGATTTCGCCGACCATGCCGATGGCCGGAAGAATCAGCACGTACACCTCCGGATGGGCGAGGAACCAGAAAAGATGCTGCCAGAGGAGCGGACTGCCGCCGCCAGCCCAAGGGGTGGCGTGGCCGTTCACGACCAAGCCGGTCGGCATGAAGAAGCTGCTGCCGAACGCGCGATCCATGAGCTGGAGAACGCCGGCCGCTTCGAGCGGCGGGAAGGCGAGAAGCAGGAGGAACGCGGTGACGAGCTGCGTCCAGACGAAGAACGGCAGGCGCATCCAGGTGAGGCCCGGGGCGCGAAGCTGAACGATCGTGGCGATCGTATTGATCGAGCCGAGGAGCGAGCCGGTGATGTTGAAGACCATCGCCACGACCCAGATGGTCTGGCCGTTCCAGAACGGGTGGACTCCGGCGCCCGAGTCGGCGATGACCGAAAGCGGCGGGTACGAGGTCCAGCCGGACTTCGCCGCGCTGCCGGCGACGAAGAAGCTGCTCATCATGATCACGCAGCTAACGAAGAACGTCCAGTAGCTGGCCATATTCAGCTTCGGGAACGCCATATCCGGCGCGCCGACCTGCAGCGGCATCACGTAGTTACCGAAGGCGGCGACCGCCACCGGCACCACGCCGAAGAACACCATGATCGTGCCGTGCATGGCCCCGAGGGTGTTGTACCCGTCGGCGGTGAGCATGCCCGGGATGCCTTTGGCATCGGGTTGGAAGACGGTCGGCCCGAAGAAACCCTGGAGGAAGTGCCCGAAGATCGGCACCGCCTCGCCCGGGTGGGCGAGCTGCCAGCGCATGACCATCATCAGGCAGAAGCCGAGGAAGAGGAAAGCCAGACCGGTGACGGCGTACTGCATGCCGATGACCTTGTGATCCACGGAGAAAACCCACTTCTGGATGAAGCTGAGTTCGTGGTGATCGTCGTGATGCGCGTGCGAGTCGTGAGAAGCGTGAGCGAGTTCGGCCATGGCGTTGCTAGGTTAACTCAGAATTAAACATTAAAATTGAAGCGAAACCGAGAGCTGCTTTCCCCGATTGGCCGGGAAAAGACGGTTCGCGATTGGCTTAGTCTTTCCACTCCTTGAGCTCCGCTTCGGCGAACGGCGTGGTCTTCGAAGCCCACTTTTCGCGGACTTCCTTGACCAGCGCGGGGGTCACCGCTTCGGTGCTGGTATTGGTGAAACTGTTGCGGACGTAGTTGGCCACATCGGCCACTTTGGCATCGTCCTTGTACTGCGGGAATTGCGTATCGAGGGCGATCATGACGTTGTTGTACATCATGCCCTTCACCGTGAGCGCGCCCTGGACACCCTTGAGCATCATGGCGACCATACGCTTCGGGCTGCCGGTCACGTATTCCGAACCGCCAAGGGGAGGAAATGCGCCAGGCAAGCCCATGCCGGTCGGCTGATGGCAGGCGATGCAGGTCTGCATGTAAAGCGGCTGGCCGCGCGTGATCGAAGCCTTCAGATCGAAGTCTTCGGCCAGCGCCACCGAGGAAGCGGCGCAGAGAGCGGCAAGCGAGAGGAAGCGGGACATCATGTTAGGGCAGAGGGCGGGCTTACTTCTTGGCGGGGAAATTCTTCAGGTCGGCTTCGGTCCACGGGGTGGTCCGGCCGGCGAACTCTTCGCGCACCGCCTTGACCAATTCCGGGGTGACCGGCTCGGTGCTGGTGTTGCCGAAGCTGTTGCGGGCGTAGTTGGCCACGTCAGCGACTTTGCCGTCGTCCTTGAGCACCGGGAACTGGACATCCAGGGGCAGCATGATGTTGCTGAACACCATGCCATTGACCGTGATCGGTCCCTGCAAGCCTTTGAGCATGATGGCGACCATGCGGCGGGCTTCGCCGGTGACGTATTCGGACTTCCCGAGCGGAGGGAAGGCGCCGGGCAAACCCATGCCGGTCGGCTGGTGACAGGCGATGCAGGTCTGCATGTAAACCGGCTGCCCACGGGTAATGGAGGCCTTTAGGTCGAAGTTCGAAGCCGCAGGAGCTGCAGCCGGGGCCGGGGCGCCACCAGCAGGGGCTGTGGCGGGCGCGGGGGCCGGAGCCGATGCTGCGGTCGGAGCTGCGGAAGCTGGGGCGGCAGCCGCCGGAGCCGGAGCCGCTGCAGGCTTGGCGTCGCCGCCAGCCGCTGGGGCCGCGGGTGCAGCCGCACCACCTTCATCGGGCAGATTTTCGTCGGGGAGACCTTCAACATCCTTACCGGCCCAAGGAGTTTTCTGGCTGGCGAACAGCTTGCGAGCCGCCGCGACCTTGGCCGGAGTGATTTCACCCGCTTTGTTCCCCCATTCCTGACGGATGAAGCTGGCAACAGCGGCGATCTTCTCGTCGGTCAACGCCGCTTCCCACGCTGGCATTTGGCCGTTGTAGACCTTGCCTTCGACATGGAACTCGCCGGAAATACCCTTGAGCAGGATCGCGATGAGGCGCTTTTCCCCACCGGTCACGAAGTGCGAACCAGCGAGCGGCGGGAACTGCCCGGGCACCCCCAAGCCGGAGCCACCGTGGCAACCCACGCACTGGCCAAAGACGGTCTTGCCCTTCTGGGCCAGCGTCAGCGTGACTGTCTCCCCTACCCCGGCCTTCTGCGGCAGCGGGAAGAGGACGGCGGGCGACGACTGATATTCGTTGTAGACGTTGCCGCTGAAGCCACCGTTAAAGACGCCAAAGTAGGCGCCGGCCCAAGCCACCGCGAGACCACACAGCCCGGTCAGCCACAGGGGCATCGGGGTGGTTTCGGCAGTCGGCTCGGCGTGCTCGCGTTTCACCGCGGCATGGACCTCGGTGACGTCGGGCGTTTCCTGGTAATCGATACGATCGGGACCTTCTTTCATCGGTCAGTTATTTCTTCTCCGCCGGAGCGGCAGGTTTCGCACCCGCTTCCGGCACTGGGGCCGTGCGGTCGAGCGAGAGCAGATAATCCACGAGTTCCAACGCGTCGGCGCTGGGGACGATTTCGTAGCCTTCCTTGCTGGCCGGGAACGGCATCACGTTTTCGGGAGCAGCGGTGCCCTTCTTCACCTCGTTGAAGAGGTAACGATAAGGCGGCATGGTCGAATCACCACTGACCGCACGCGGGTTGTAAAGATGGAGCAGGTGCCAGGCTTTGTCGCGCTTGGCCGGCTTGGCGGTGTCGCCCTTGGGTTCGTTGCGCCATTCCTTGGTGCCGACGTTGGTCAAATCCGGACCGATGCGGTTGCTGCCGAGGAGCGGCGGGTTTTCGAAGATGTAGTCGCGGGCGACGGTGCGGCGGGTCCCCCACCCACGCTCGATGTCGGTGCCATTCTGCGGGTCGCGGATCTGCTGCGTGTGGCAGTAGTAGCAACCTTCGCGAACATACACGTCGCGGCCCTGACGGCCGTTGATCACCGGGTAGCGGGTGCCTTCATCCGCATTTTCGTGCTCGGTCAATCCGCCGATCTGAATCTGCGGGACGAGAACGAGCGCGAAGCAGGAGATCGCGAACGATCCGAAGATGCCGGTAAAGAGAAACGATGAGCGGCTCATTAGTGATGGTCCTCCTCAGCGCCGATCGGCGCGAACAACGTGGCCTGGCCCCCCGGCTGACCGATGCGCAGGAGCATCAGCAGGAAGTGCAAACCGAAGGCCGTGTGCCCGACGGTGACGAAGAAAAGTCCAACCATGCGGCCGGGCAGATACGCCGTGCCGTTGGTGATGATCTGGGCGAATTGCGAATCCGGGTCGAGCGCCTGGGCGCCGGCCGCGATGCCCGAGAGGAGCAGCGGGACGACCGCGAGGCCACCACCGTAGGCGGAACCGAGGAAGTGCACCTTGATCAGGCTGGAGGAGAGCCATTCGCAACCCACGAGGCGCGGGGTGATGTAGTAGATCGCCCCGAACATGACCATCGAGTAGAACAGGTAGAGCGAGAGATCGCTCTGGCCGGAACCGAAGAGGGTGAAGTGGGTGGTCGCATCGACTCCGCGGAGCGAAGCGAGGATGCTCAGCGCGGTCGTCACGCAGAAGACCACGGCGCCGAAGAAGGCGAACCGCACGGTCGGCGAGTGGTAGACCATGTGGTAGTTCCCCTCCATGGTGCGGAAGAAATTCTTCCCGACCGTGACGAGCGGGATGACCAGCATGATGCTGGCCGAGATGCTCAGGGTCACCAGCCAGGCGGGCACCGGGCCGCCGCTCAGCTTGGTCATCGCGGTGAGACCCGCGAAGATCATCCACGCCCAGAAACCGATGCTGGCGAGGTTGTAGCTGTGGATCGGACGATCGATGACTTTCGGGATCAGGTAATAGGCGGCGGCGAGGCCGATGCCGGTGAACCAGAAATTCTGCAGGCCGTTGGCGTACCAGGCGGCGACCACGTTGTGCATGACCCCGCTGATCTGCGGAAGACCCTGCACGAGGTAGGCGGTGAAGGAGATCCACGGGAACCAGAAGAAGGCGCCGAGGAGGTACCAAACGGAGATGAAAGCGACCGTGCTCTTGCGCATGCGGTAGAGCGAGGCGCCGGTGATGCCGACGAAGAAGTACCCGATGAACATCAGGAGCGCGGACTTCGCCGGAATTTCCATCGCTTCGAGGCCGGTATTCTTACCGATCAGGATGCCGACGACGGCCACCCCGAGACCGAGATTCCAGAACAACGCGCCGATAATCAGCGCAGCGGGGAATTTGATCGCCGTGCGGCAGAGACGCGCCATCAACCAGATCGAGACCCCCATGCCCACGAGGCTGCACCAACCGTAGGAGAAGGCGGCATTAAACGCCGGAACCACGCGGCCGTAGGTGTAGATCGGCCAATCGGCGAGGAAGCCGGGGCTCAGGAGCTTGTAGCTCCCGATGAAGCCGAAGAAGGTCGCCACCAGCAACCAGGCCAGAGCGGTGATGAAGAAAACGAGGACCGGAGTGCGGGCGGAAGCATCGATGCGGGTACGCTCGATGGCCCACGCGTCGGCGGCGCTCGTGGACGGCGTGCTCACCGGGGTGGCGGTGGGCGCGGCGGAAGTCGTCGGAGATTCAGCGATGGCAGCAGACATTTACTTGGCGGGTGCAGCAGTCTCGAAACGGATGGTGTCGGCGCCCTGCGGGGCGGAAGGCAGCGAGGGCGGCGGCGGCTCGGCGGCGTTCGGGTCGAACGGCGTCGGCATGGGCAGCCACGGGTCGAGCTTCACCGGCGATGGGCCGACTTTCTTGGTGCTCAACTCAGCGACGACGAGTTTCTTCGCGTCATCGATGGAGATGCGGGCGACGCCTTTGGCGGCATCGGTGATTTCAGCGCTGGCCAGCTTCGCTTTCGCGTCGAGGACGGCGGTTTCGCGAATCTTGAGGCGTTCCGCAGCGCGCTTATCTTCATAACCGCCCTTGCGGCCGGTGTTCTGCACCCAAATGACGACCACCAGGGTGAAGATGAAGAAGAAACACAGCGCCCAGAGAAACGTGCCGAAGCCGCTGGGTTGTTGACGGGATGATTCAGTCGCCATCTTAGTTTTGCAAATAGAGCGAGCCGATGAGGCGCGGGTCGCGGGTCGGGAAGAGGTTGGTGGAGACGAGCTTCTTGAGGAAGAGCCAGCCGAGGATGCCACCGATGCCGACGAGCGGGCAGATCGCGTAGATCACATCAACCAAGGTGAAGCCGGTTTTATGGAAGACCGGGATCACGACGACGAAGATGTCGAGCAGTTCCATCGAGATCATCCAAAGCGCGATCATCCACAGGAGGCTCCGCTTTTTGACCGATTGCTGGAGCAGGATCGGCAGGACGATGAAGAAGCGACCGATGACCAGAATCCAGTTCAGATAGCACCAGTTGCCCTGGTTCCGGATGATGAAGTAGATATTCTCTTCCGGGATGTTCGCGTACCAGATCAGCATGTACTGATCGAAGCCGATGTAGGCCCAAAAGATAGTGAACGCGAGCATGAACTTGCCCATCGTGTGGAAGTGCTGGTCGTTGACCGGCTTGAGGTAACCGAGGTTCTTCAAGACCGTGATGGTCAGCACGATCAGCGACATCGAGCTGCCCGCGGCACCAGCGAAGAGGTAGACGCCCCACATGGTCGAGAACCAGTGGTAGTCGAGGCCCATCAGCCAATCGATGCCGTAGAAGGTGATGGTGAGCGCGACCGCCGCGATACCGCCGATGCCAAACTTGCGCATCGCGAAGCTATGCTTGCCGGCAGCGTCGTCGTCCTGCTTCACCGAGTGGCGGCGGAGCGAAGTGACGACCCAACCAACGATCACGAAATAGGCGACCAACCGGACGATGACGAACCACTGCGAGAGGAACGGCCGCTTGGCATCGAGTAGCGGGTCGATTCCTTCGCCCATATTCCACCACTTCAGAAGGATGCTCGCGCAGAAGAAAATCGGGATGAAAAACAGCGCCATCCACGGGAAGAGCGAGGCGATGTTTTCGATCTGGCGGCGGATGAGCACCGACCATTCGGAATCCGTCGCGTGGTGGAGGCAGTTCCAGAACCCAGCGCCGAGAATGACGAGGGCGAAGAACGAAAACGCAAACAGGTAGGTGTAAGCGAACTGTTCCTTGCCGAGGATGAAGGCCCCGATGGCGGTCAGCGCGAGGCCGACCCCACCAGCGCCGAGCAACAGGTTCGGCAGGCCACCAAGCTTGGCGGCATCAAATTTTTCCGCTGCGGGAAGATCGTGGGCGTGGTCGCTCATTTCTTGGCTGACTGAAGTTTTTCCTTCACCTCGGCCGGGAGGTCGGCGACGGCGACGTGCTGGCTCTTCTGGAGAGCGCGCAGGTAAGCCACGATCGCCCAGCGATCTTCGATCGCGATGTTCGGGCCGTAGGCGCCCATGGTGTTCTTACCGTGGGTGATGGTGTTAAAGATTTGGCCGTCGGGCTGCTGGCGGATGCGATCGTCCTGGAGATTGGCGATCGTGGCCCACATGGCGACCTGCTGGACGACGCCCTTGCCTTCGCCGGTCAGGCCATGGCAGGGAGCGCAGTTGATGTTGAAGCGCTGCTGACCGCGATCGATCAGCTTCAGATTCACTTCGACCGGGATGCCATCGCCATACACGTCGCCGCTGCGGCCGGTGTGGAGATAGTCATTCAGATTGGCAAAGCCCGACGGGTCGAGCGTGCTGTTTTTGGCGCCGGCCTGGAAGTAACGGCCCGGGAGGGTGTAACCCTGCGGCACGGTACCGGTGACCAACTCACGCCCACCGCGGCCGTCCTTGAAGAACGCGCTGTCGTGTTGCGGTTGATACTTCGGCTGGTGATCCATGTCCGGGAAGATCTCGATCGGCGGCTGGGTGGATTTGGCCCCGCGGAAACCCGCGAGAGCCAGCACCGTGCAGACGCCCAGAGTGAAGAGTGCGAAGAAAGTGCGCAGCATCGCTTAGTCGTGAATGAGCGTGACATGCTGGCCGCCGATTCCCTCGAGCAGTTCGCGCGTCTTGGCTTCGTTGAATTTCGGGTCGCGGGCTTCGACGACGAGGAAGAAACCGTCATCGGTCGCGCGCTTGAACCGCTCCCAGTTGAAGACCGGGTGATACCACTGGGGCAACCGGTTGAAAACCATGATCGAAAACACCGTGGTGAACGCGGAGAAGAGCACCGTGAGTTCGAAGAAGATCGGGAAGAAGGCCGGCACCGTGAAGAAATTGTACGGTTTGCCGTGCACGATCAGCGGGTAGAGCCCGAAGGAGGGAATCATCGTAAGGCAGCCTGCGGTGATGAAACCGGTGGTGCCGCCGAAGATGACCGGGAGACTCAGCCAGGATTTGCCGAGGCCCATGGCCGCGTCCATGCCGTGCACCGGGAACGGGGTGTGCACGTCCCAGCGTTTGAAACCCGCATCGCGGATTTTTTCCGCCGCGTGGAGCAGATCCGAGGCGCTCGCGAACTCGGCGCCGAGACCGTAGACTTTGCGATATTCGGACATCGTCTTAGTGAGCGGGTTGAGTGGAGGTGGTGAGCGCCGGGGTGCCTTCCGGACGGTCGGCGGGCGCGTGGTGATGCGGGTCGGCTTCCGGTACGACGATCTTCACTTCGGAGATCGCGATCATGGGCAGGAAGCGCATGAAGAGCAGGAAGAGCGAGAGGAAGATGCCGAAGGTGCCGGTGAAGGTCCAGATTTCGACCCAGCTCGGGGCGTAGTGACCCCAGGAGCTCGGGAGGAAGTCCTGAGCGAGCGAAGTGACGATGATCACGAAGCGCTCAAACCACATGCCGATGTTCACGAACTGGCAGATGATGAAGACCACGACGTAGTTCGTACGGGCAGCCTTGATCCAGAAGACCTGCGGCGAGATGACGTTGCAGAACATCATGCAGTAGTACGACCAGGCGTACCAGCCGCTGTTATCGAGACCGAGACGGGCGTGGAAGAAGGTGAAGCCTTCGTACTGGTTGCTGCCGTACCAGGCGATGAAGAGCTCCATCAGGTAGGCGTAGCCGACGATGCAACCCGTGAGCAGGATGATCTTGGCCATCTTGTCCACGTGCTGGCGGGTGATCATGTCATCCAGCTTGGGATACACGATGCGCGCCGGGAGCAGGATGGTGAGCACCATGGCGAAGCCGCCGAAGATGGCGCCTGCGACGAAGTAGGGCGGGAAGATGGTGGTGTGCCAGCCGGGAAGGATCGAAGTCGCGAAGTCGAAGGACACGATCGAGTGCACCGAAAGCACCAGCGGGGTCGAAAGGCCGGCCAGAATCAGGTAGGCCATTTCGTAGTGGCGCCAGTGGCGGTTCGAGCCGCGCCAGCCGAGGGCAAAGACGCCGTAGATATACCTGGCGATGCGGGACTTGGCGCGATCACGCAGGGTCGCGAGATCCGGCACCAGACCGGTGTACCAGAAGAGCACCGACACGGTGAAGTAGGTCGACACCGCAAACACGTCCCAGAGGAGCGGCGAGCGGAAGTTCGGCCAGATCCCGTTGGCGTTCGGAATGGGCGCGAGGAACCACGCCATCCAGACACGACCGACGTGGATACCCGGAAAAATGGCCGCGCACATGACCGCAAAGAGCGTCATGGCTTCGGACGCACGGTTAATGGACGTACGCCACTTTTGCCGGGTCAGGAACAGAATGGCCGAGATCAGCGTACCGGCGTGACCGATACCGATCCAAAACACGAAGTTCGTGATATCCCAAGCCCAGCCGTTCGGATGGTTTTCGCCCCAGACACCGACCCCATTCGAAATCTGGTAGCCGATGCAAAGGAGACAGATCCCGGCAAGGATTGAGCACGGGATGAAAAGGATCCACCACCAAAGCGGGGTGCGACCTTCCACGATTTCCGAGACGGCGTCCGTGATCCACGGAAACTTGCGCTCGTTGGTGACCAGCGGCACGCGCTGGAGATCCTTCGGACAGTCGAGAGAAACGCTCGCGTCAGACATTAGTGGGCACCTCCATTTTTGGCGGCTTCACTGGCTTTGCCGTCGACGGCGTGATGGGACGTCTTGATGTAGGCGGAGACCCTTGCGGCGTCGGGCATCGCGGTATTGGGGTTGCGGATCCGCGCGAGATAAAGCACGCGCGATTGAATGTTCAGATACTTGAGGAGTTCGTAGGCGCGCTCGCTGGCGCGGACCTTTGCGACGCTCGACTCGGGGTTCGAGATGTCGCCGAAGACGATCGCTTCGCTCGGGCAGACCTGGGCGCAGGCCACCGTGAACTTGTCGGCCGGGATGCGGACTTCGCCGCTGTCGCGCGCCGCCGCCTTCGTGGCGATCTTGGCTTCCTGGATGCGTTGCACGCAGAACGTGCACTTCTCCATGACGCCGCGCATACGCACGGTGACGTTCGGGTTCTTCGACATCTTGATCGTTTCCTCGGTCCCCTTCTCGTTGACGAGGTTCCAAGTGCGCAGCTTGGTGAGCTGGCGCTGATTGTAATCGAAGAAGTTGAAGCGGCGGACCTTGAACGGGCAGTTGTTCGCGCAGTACCGGGTGCCGATGCAGCGGTTGTAGGCCATCACGTTGAGGCCGTCTTCGCTGTGAACCGTGGCGTTAACCGGGCAGACGGTTTCGCACGGCGCGTTTTCGCAGTGCTGGCACATCATCGGCTGCGACACCATCTCGGGGTCGTCGACGTTGCGATCGTAAGGGCCTTTCTCCACTTGCGGGCCGCTGGCGAAGTAACGATCGCAGCGGATCCAGTGCATTTCACGGCCATCCTGCACCTGGCGTTTGCCGACCACCGGGATGTTGTTTTCCGCCTGGCAGGCGACCATACAAGCGCCGCAACCGGTGCAGGCATTGAGGTCGACCGTCATCCCCCACTGATGGATGTCCTTCAGCGGCGGGTGCGAGTAGAGCGAGCGGTTTTCCGGGACGTGGGCATCCATGCCCAGCGTCTTGGCGAACGCCGGATCGGCCTTGTAGGTCGAAACCGTGCCTTCGCGAACGAGGTCCGCACCGCGGCCTTCGAGGCTGCCGTGCTCCTGGGTGATCGCGAGGAGATACTTGCGACCGACCGAGCGAATCTTCGCCCCGACGCGGATGTAAGATTCCGCCGAGGTGGTCAGCGGGTAGGCATTGAAGCCACCGCTGATCATTTCGCCTTCGAGCACGTATTTCTCGGTAGTCGCCGCGACTGTACCCACACGACCGGCGGCCGTGCGGCCGTAACCGAGCGGGATGGTCAGCGAATTATCCGCATGGCCGGGAGCTTCCAGCACCGGGATTTCGAGTTTGGCGCCGTTGAGCGTGATCTCGATGACGTCACCGTTTTCCAGACCGAGCGCCTTGGCGTTCTTCGGGCTGATCCACGCGGCGTTGTCCCACGTGAGTTTGGTGATCGGATCGGGAAATTCCTGGAGCCAGCCATTGTTGGCATAGCGACCATCATCCACCGACGAGTCGGCGACGAGGACGATTTCGAAGCTATCGGCGTCAGCCGCCGGAAGGACGAGCTTGTCCGTGGCGAGCGCCTTGACCGCATCGGCATTCAGCGTGGGCGCTTCGGGCGCTTTGCCGCTGCCGGTGAGGAAGCCGTAGTAAAGGAACTTCGGCCAATCGGTCGCCAGATCCTTCGAACCGCTCATGGTCTTGAAGGTTTCCTGAACGAGTTCCGGACCCTTCGGCTTCGGCTGGCCGGCGAACTTCGCGAGCAGGTCGAGCTCGGACCAACCGCCAAAGAGCGGGAGAATCATCGGCTGAACCGCGACGTAGCTGCCATCGACCGCGCGGCCATCACCCCACGATTCGAGGTAATGCGCGAGCGGGCCATGCCAGGTGGCGAAAGGCGCCGTCTCGTCTTCATGCACGCCGAGACGAATGACGGTTTCCGCGTTCTTCAGCTTGTTGGCGAAATCGAGATCCGCCGGAGCGTTGTACGCCGGGTTGCCACCGATGATGACGAGCGTCTTGATCGCTTTATCACCGAGCTGCTTGGCCACTTCGACGATGCTGGCCGCCGGCTTGGTCGAAAGCTTCTGGATGCCGAGCGTCTGGCCGAGGGCGCCGAGCGCGGCATTGACCGCAAAGCCGAGGGCCTGCACCGCCGCACGTTGACGATGACCGACAAAGACCACCGCCTTGTCCTTGCTCTTAACGAGATCAGCCACGCAGGGCTTGATCCAATCCAGCGGGAAGGAGGCGGGCACCTGGGGAGCACCGCTGACGATATTCTTCAGCGCGGCATCACCGGTCTGCGCGGCGACTTCATTCGCGACCGCGAGGAGGAACGCACCGATCTGGCTGGCCGGGAGGCGCAGCCGATGATCGGCCATACCACCGGTATTCGTGTAGCGGTTTTCCACCACATACAGGCGGTTCATGACGTTGCCACCATCCACCTTGCGGCGGCGGGCATAAGCACGCGCGTCATCGGTGCCGCCGTCGTTGCCGAGGAAATCGCTATCGAGCGCGAGGATCACGTCCGCCTTGGACAGATCAGCCTTGGCCACGACATCGCCGCCGAAGGCCGCCTTGGCCGCTTCACGAGCTGCGCCATCACCCACCGGTTCGTAAACCGCCCAGAGCGCTTTCGGGAATTTCTTCGCGATCTCGCCACGGAGACGTTCACGAGTCGGCGAGTTGCTCTCTTCGAGCAGGAAGGCCAGACCAGCGCCGTCACCGGACTTGCCGATCACTTCATCGAGCGCTTTTTCGAAAGCCGCTTCGGTTGTCGCTTCCCCCTGCTCCTTGAAGGAGCGGGCGCGATCCGGATCGTACATATCGAGCAGCGAAGACTGCTCAAAAAGACCGGTAGCTCCCTGACTGACCGGATGGAGCGGATTGCCCTCCACCTTGATCGGACGGCCATCGACGGTCGCCGCTACCAGCGGAGCGAAACCCTTGCGGGTCGGCATCGCGGTCGCAAAGAAGAGTGCCTTGCCCGGGATCGACCATTCCACGCCACGCGTGAAAGGCACGAGGTGCTTCTCCGGACGGCGGCAGGCCGCCAGCGAGAAACCGGCGAGCGCCGTGGAGGCACCCATCAGGCGAAGGAACGAACGGCGGGACACTTCCCCGCCGACAAATTCAGAGGCTCCCTGCGGGAATTCCCGCTCCAGCCAGCCCCGAAACTCCGGCGAATCGGAAAGCTGACCCAGGGACCGCCAGTACTTGCGGCCACCGGCTTCTTCCGTGGGATGATTAAAAACGCGCTTACTCATCGAAAGAGGACCTTAGCGGTGGCAGCCCGCGCAATTCTTGTCGGGCGGATTGATGTTCCATTTCTGCTTCAGATCGAGACCGAGCAGGCGTTGAGCTTCGGCGACCGACTGCCCTTTTTCCGTAGGTGTCGCCTGCCACTTGAGATTGGTCACTTCGTCCACCGGACGGAGCGCATTTTCCGGATGACGATGGCAATCCAGGCAGAAAGACATGGAGTGCGACTTGTCGTGCCGGACCACTTCCATCTCGTCGACGTTGCCGTGGCACATGACGCACGAGACACCGCGGTTCACGTGAGCGGCGTGGTTGAAGTAAACGTAGTCCGGGGTCTTGTGAATCTGGATCCACGGAATCGGCTTCCCGGTCTGCCAGCTTTCGCGCACCATCTGGAGCTTCGGATTGTCCTTCTGCACCTGCGAGTGGCAGTTCATGCAGACTTGGGTGGTCGGGACATTCGAATGCGCCGCGGTTTCCACGAAGCTGTGGCAGTAGCGGCAATCCATGCCGAGCTGGCCGGCGTGGATCTTGTGCGAAAATGGCACCGGTTGCGTCGGCTCATAGCCCACCCGGGTGTATTTCGGCGTGAAGTAATAGTACATTCCCGTGCTCACCCCGCCACCAAGGACGAGGAGACAAAGGACGATTTTGAGTGGCAGCAAGTTGGAGCTGCGCGGGAAGATGTTCGCCATCGTTCAGGTGTGGATCGGGCTGCGGAGCAGGGTGTGGTTGGACTGCGGCGTCGATGCGGGCATCAAGAGGAGGCGGACTTTGAAATTTTCGGTCGGGTTATGCAAGAGAACTTTGTGAAATTTTTCACAAGCGATGCGTGGCTACAGAGAAAAGCGGTCCAAAAAAAGTGTTTCTGGCGCAGCGATTTCTTCCCCTTTTCACCGGCGCGGCGCCATGCTGGAAAGGACGCATACCTGCGACAAGCGAAAAAATGCATCCCCTTGTGGTTTCGCCACCCATTCCGCCTGCGCAACCACAAGGGAGCGGCATGGGGTCGACGGGTAAAAACCTTGATCAATCGGAGGTGATTCGCGCCTTCTCCTCACCCGACGGCCCGCGCTTTCGAGGGCTTGTTTCAATTTCGCGTCCGCGACTTTTCGAGCGCGCTTTTCCACTTTTTCGCCGGGATGCGTCCACGCGGCGAAGGATCGTTCGTCGATGGAGTGAAGACCGATTCGTTCACCTCCACCTTTTCACTCCCTATGCTTTCCAAAATCTCCCCCTGTCTCTGGTTCGATCATCAAGGCGAAGAAGCCGCCCGGTTTTACGTGGGTATTTTCCCGAATTCACGGATCACCACGATCGCCCGCTACGGGGAAGCCGGCACGGAAATCCACGGGCAGAAACCGGGCTCCGTGATGACCGTGGTCTTCGAACTCGAAGGCCAATCCTTCACTGCGTTGAACGGCGGCCCGATCTTCCATTTCAGCGAAGCGATCTCGTTCCAGATCGAGTGCGAGGATCAAAAAGAGATCGATTATTACTGGGAAAAACTCACCGAAGGCGGTGATCCGGAAGCGCAGCAATGCGGCTGGGTGAAGGATCGTTTTGGTCTCTCTTGGCAGATCGTCCCGAAGATCATGCCGGAACTCGTGAAAGACGCGGACTCCCCGGCGGCCCAGCGCGCTTTCAAAGCGATGCTGGGCATGAAAAAGCTCGATATCGCGGCGCTGCAACGGGCGTACGAGGGAGTGGGTTAAACGGTTCAGCGCAAAGGCGCAGAGGGGCGCGAAGAATTCAGCAGAACCCAGCGTTGCAGTCAGCCCGTGGCTCACGCAGCCCTCTGCGTGAGATGAAAAGCTACCCTGCGCCGTTGGCGCAGGCACGATCGTTTCACGCAGGGGGCTGCGTGAACCACGGTTTGCAGCCTCGGGTTGCTCCAAATTCCGGGCGGGTGGTAGCTACGCCCGCTTTTCCTCGCCAAGATCGCGCGGGCCCGGCGATTACTCCCCTCACCTACTATGCAAATCCTCCGCCCCGCCCTGGTTCTCTCCACCCTCATCTCCGCCGCGGCTTTTGCGGCCGATCTGCCCGCGATTCCGGCGGACTCCATCGCAAAGAAAAAGGAGGTGCTGTTTTCCGATGATTTCGAAGGCGCCACACCGGACAAAGTCTGGCACCGCGTGGTCGACACCTTTGCCGTAGAGAAAGGCACACTGAAGGGCACGCAGACACGCGAGAAAACGATCCCCGCAGCGAATGGCAAACCCGAGATCACGGCTCACGCGGCAGTCCACGGGCTGCAAATCCCGACCAAGGATAGCGTGGTCGAAGTGAAGATCCGCTTTGAGGGCGCAACGATGATCGATGTGGAATTCGACGACCGCGAATACAAAGGCTCGCACTACGGCCACCTCTGCCGCGCCCAGGTCCGGCTGAATGGGGTGACGATCATCGACGAAAAAGACGGCGGCATGCGCAACGACATCCGCGAGATGCGCAACGACCCGACCAAGAAGGAAGAAGTCGCCAAGCTGCTCAAAGGCCGCCAGGTCACCTACCCGGCCAAACTCGAACCGGGCAAGTGGTACAACCTCGTGGTGGAAACCATCGGCGACGAAATGCGCGTCACGATCGACGGTCAACCGGCCGGCTATTTGAAGTCCTCGGGCATCGCCCACCCGACCAAATCGAAGATCGAACTCGGCGTCGCCGGCAAGGACGGTTACTTCGACGACATCAAGGTCTGGAACGCTGAACCGGCGAAAAAGTAAGGCGGCGCGGCTTTCTCAAGAAAGGCGCGGGATGGGCTTTGGTGAGAATTCACCCCCATCCCGCCGGGGACTGAAAATTGGATTCCCTCCGCGAGGTTTCAGCGGATTTGCAAAAACGAGGGACCCTTTTATCCCCCTAGAGGAAAATCAGAGTCAACCCCGATAGCTTAATCAGGGGGCGGCGGGGGAACTTCTCATCCATGCAGCGCAGGAGTTCCGCCTGATGGAACTGTAATCGATAACGTGACCTTTTCGCGGGAATTGGTGCACGAGCGGCTTTTTCTTCCGGCGAAACCCGCCATAAGCCCCATGGACTTGAATCACCCCACCGATTCCCGCCGGAACTTTCTCCGCACGATCGCCTATGGGACGGCGGGACTCCTGGCGGCACGGGGCACATTTGCCCAAGAGCTGTCCCCGGTTTTCGAAGCAACACTCCCCGGCGATCACGGCCAGCCGGATTGGCTCTACACGCCCACGGAAGCTCCCGATCCCCACCGCAGCTACTGGCTGGTGGTCGGAGCACACGGGGTCGGAGAAAATGGCCGGGGCGCCTGTGGCATCTCCAGCTTGGTGAAGCATTTCGAGGACGTCATCGTGCTCGGGCCGTCTTTCACTCAGCCTCCGGCCGATCCGGCGGCGGCGCACACTACCGGCATCCCCAAGGTGCTCTACCAAATGAGCGGGCCGACGAGCGAAGCCCACCTGCTGACCCAGATCGAGCGAATCTCACGCTGGTGGCGGCTGCAGCCCCGGATCATTTTGCATGGATTCTCTGCCGGAGCGCAATTCGTGCACCGCTTCGCTTTCAAGCATCCCGAGCAGGTGGCCGGCGTCGCCGCGCATTCCGCGGGTACCTGGGCTGGACAGCAGGAGGACGACCCGATCAATCCGGCTGCGCGGCAGATTCCTTTCGCGCTCTCCTGTGGCGATGCCGATACCGGCAAAGCCTGGCCGGGAGCTCCTCTACCGCGGCTGGAAGGGTGCCATCAATTCGCCAAAGAACTCGAACAGCAAGGCTTCGACGTCAGCCTGCGCACCTGGCCACAGGTTGCCCATACCCTGACCCCGATGGCATGCGCGCAAACGCGCAAGCTGGTGGAAAAGGTGCGCCAGCGAGCAGACTTGGGCCGGACGCTGCTGGGATAACGAGGCTCCCCACGTCCGTTATTTTTCTTCCGGAGGAGCCGGCGCAGGCGTCGGCGGAGTCGTCGACTTGGTAACCTTCTGCTTCGCGGCTTCGAGTTTTTCCCGGACTTTGGGAGCATCCTCGAGGGCGAGGGATTTCTGCCAGAAGTTCATGGCCTCCGCCACGCGGCCGAGGGCGTGGCTGGCGTCGCCCAGGTGATCGTAGACCACCGGATCCTCTTCCTTCAGGTTTTCCAAGGCGCGCGTGAGTTCTTTCAGCGCGCGCTCGGGGTCACCTTTTTTGAAATAGAACCAGCCGAGGCTGTCGAGGTAAGCCCCATTGTCAGGGTCCTGCTCGATGGCTTTTTTGATCAGCGCACCGGCTTCCTCGAGGTTCATGTCGCGGTCGGCCCACATGTACCCGAGGTAATTGGAAGCCTGCGCGGAATTGGCGGGATCGAGACGGATGCACTCGCGGAGCAGTTCGCCGGCTTTGTCGATCAAGCCGGCCTGCTCGGCGGCGGCGCCGTACTGGAAATAGAACGCAGCATTGAGCAGCTCGGTGTGATTCTGCTCCGCGTCGGCCTGGGCCTCGGCAAAGGCCGTCATCGATTCGGTATGCCGCTTGGCCTGGCTGAGCGTCACGGCGAGGCTGATCCCGATCTGCGGCACGTCGGGAAACTTCGCGCGGGCCTGGCGCATGGTGTCGACCGCTTTGTCGATGCGCTTGAGCTTGAGATAGAGGTCCGTGAGCCGGAGATAATTTTCGGCGCTGGAACCATCGAGCAGGAGGGTTTGCTCGAAGTTGATGAGCGCGTGCTCCATGTCGCCCTTCTGCTGGTAGAGTTCGCCCAGCAGTTCATAGGTCTCAAAGCGCATGGGGTGCTCGGCCACGACTTCCTCAAGCATCTGGATCGCTTGATCCTTGTCGTCGGCGATGAGGAAGGCGCGTGCGAGTTTTTCGCGGAGATTGCCGAGCGCAGGTTCGTCGCTATCCGGGTCCTTCTTCAGCGCGGAGAGGTAAAACGGGATGGCCTCCTTGACCTGGCGGCTGAGCACAAAGTAGTCGCCCACCTTGGCTTGGATCGTGGCGTCGTCGGCCCCCAATTCCGCCGCCCGGCGGAAGATGCCATTCATGCGCTCGATCTGCGCGGGCTCGGAGGAGCCGTCGTCCTTCAGGTAGATGCGGGTGGCGAGATCGCCGAGCTGGGTCCAGAATTTCGGATCAGTGCTCTTTGCCTTGGAAGCCCGCTCGATGATTTCCTCCCCCTTCTTCGGCTGGGCCGGAGTCGCTTGGAGATCGAAAAGCGCGAGGTAACCGGCAAACTGCGTGGGATCGAGCGCGATCGCCTGCTCGGCGTACTTCTGCGCGAGATCCGGCTTTTTGAGGTACTTCGCGTAAAGCTGGGAGAGATAGACCAGCGGACGCGGGTCCTTGGGTGCGGCCTTGGCAGCGTCCTTGAGCACCTGGATTCCCCCAGGGACGTCGTTTTTGCGCGCGAGTTCGTAGGCGACCTTGACCGCAAGATCGGTATAGCCGGGATCGAGCGCGAGAGTGCGCTTGTAACCTTCGAGGGCGGCCTCGTTTTCCGCATTATCCTCGGCCACGAGTGCTTGAGCGAAGGACGCGAGCGCGTTGGCTTTGCGTCCTCCATCTTCGTTCAGCGCCAGATCTGGTGCCGACGCGCGACTCGCTCCGGGATAAATATCCGCGAATTCGTCTGCCCCCGCCGCAGGCACAGCTTTGCCTGCGGATGAGTCTTTGCTCGTCGGAGCGGGTTTATCCGCTCCGGCCTGGGCTCCCTTGGGCGCTGGTTTGGCAGCCTTGGCCGGCGTGGAGGCCGGGGGCTTTTTACCGGGTGCGTTGGCGGCTTCGCCAGTAAACGCACCCGGCCAGATCGCCAGGGAGAAAAGCGCGAGGATGAAAGCTCCGGACCAATTCGACCATTGGGATTGACCGATGTGGAGCAGTTTCATCGGCGCGGAGCCTACGCCTTAGCTCTTGTAGCGCAAACGCTTCTTGTGTCGGTTTTCGCGACGGCGTTTACGGCGCTTGTGATTGGCGATTTTGGCTTTTCTCTTTTTCTTAATGGAACCCATGTGTGGGAAAGGTTGCGGTTGGGGGGGCGGAGACAAGCATAGCCTTTCTGCGCCCGCAAATGGCTTTTTAGATAAAAGTGTCTATTTTTTGATTTTCGCCGCTCCAAAACGGGTAAAAACCCCGATTTTTGAAACCGGAGCGACGGAGCGGCTCAATACACCACTTTGTTCAGCGGATACTCGATGATGCCTTCGGCACCGAGTTCTTTGAGCTGCGGGATGATTTCGCGGACCACCGATTCGTCGATAATGGTCTCAATGGCGACCCATTCCGGGGTGGTCAGATGAGCAACGGTGGGGTTGCGTAGGGCGGGCAGGGCTTTGATCAACTCGGCCAGCTTGGCCTCGGGCAGGTTCATCTTCAGGCCCACCTTGTCGCGGGCGGCAAAGGCCCCCTTGAGCAGGAGCACGATCTTTTCGAGCTTTTGGCGCTTCCAGGGGTCCTGCAGCGCCGCCTTGCTGGCCACGAATTGCGGGGACGATTCCATGATCGTCGCGAGGATGCGGAGCTTGTTCGCACGAAGCGAAGAGCCGGTCTCGGTGACATCGACGATCGCATCGACGAGGTCCGGCACTTTGACTTCGGTGGCACCCCAGGAAAATTCGACCAGCGCTTTCACGCCGTGCTGTGCGAGGTACCGCTCCGTGAGGGGGACGGCTTCGGTCGCGATGCATTTGCCGGCGAGGTCCTGCACGGTCTGGATCGGGGAATCTTCCGGCACGGCGATGACCCAGCGCGTGGGGTTCTTGCTCACCTTGGAGAAGGTCATCTCGGCGAGGACCTCCACGTCGGAGGCGTTGTTCGCGATCCAGTCCTTGCCCGTGATGCCGCCATCGAGGAAGCCGTGCTCGACGTAACGAGAGATTTCCTGGGCGCGCAGCAGGCGGATGACCAGCTCCCGGTCATCGACGGCCGGTTTGTAGGAGCGGCTGGCGCCGGAAATATTGAAGCCCGCCTTGGCGAAGAGGGCAAAGGTCGGTTCCTGGAGACTGCCGGAGGGCAGACCGAGACGGAGTTGGCGAGCGGACGAATCCATAAAGCGAAAAGGTCGGCGAAGACGGGCGGTTTAAATCGTGTGCGTCGGAAAAAAGGGCCGCGAAGCTAGCCCCCTCCCGCTCCGGCGCGAGCAAAAGATTTCTCACTTCCTGCTCGCCTCGGTTACTCCCCCACCCTACACGCACGACCCCGAATGCATTCCATTCGCGCATGGCGGCGGCGGTAAAGCCCGGCCTTTTCACCAAACTTCGTGGCAGTCTGCTCTACCTGGCAGCGGTCTTTGTCGTCTCCGTCGCCGGCTACCTCATCTACGGGTGGAACCTCATCGATTCGGTCTACATGGTGGTCATCACCATGTTTGGCGTGGGCTTCGGCGAAGTGCACCCGCTCGAGAGCATGGGCGCGAAGGTGTTCACGATGTTTGTGATCATCGGCGGGACCAGCGCGGTCGTTTACGTCATCGGCGAAGTCATTCGTTTCGTCACGGAAGGAGAAATCATGAAAGCCATCGGAGAACTCAAAAAGAGCAAGCAGGTCGACGGCATCGGCCAGCACGCGATCATCTGCGGCTACGGCCGGATCGGGCAAATCCTCGCCCACGAACTCGCCACGGCGAAATTTCCCTTCGTGGTCGTGGATACCGACGACACCCGGCTCGCGATGGCCGAGGAAAGCGGATATCTCTTCGTAAAGGGCAGCGCCACCGAGGAGGAAACGCTCCAGCGCGCCCACGTGGAGCGGGCTCTCGTCCTCGCCACCGTGCTGCCGCAGGATACGCTGAACGTCTTCATCACCCTCACCGCGCGAAATCTGAATCGCCATCTGCGGATCATTGCCCGCGGCGAACAGCCTGCGACGGAGAAGAAACTCCGGCAGGCTGGCGCGGATGAAGTGGTCCTCCCCGCCGCGATCGGCGGCACCCGCATCGCCCATAGCATCACTCGCCCGGCGACGATGAATTTCCTCGGCGACAAACGGGGCCTCGTCAGCCAGGACCTCAAACACCTCGGCGTGGAGATCGATGAACTCCGCCTCCATCGCCACACCCACCTCGTCGGCAAAACCGTGCTCCAGCTTCAGGAAATGTCCGAGGGCCACCTGCTCGTTATCGCCCTCGAACGCGCCGATGGCAGCATCCTCCGCAGCGGTTTTCTCGAGGAAAAATTACACGAAGGTGACGCCGTCATCATCATCGGGCGGGTGCATGCGCTACCAGCGTCCATTCGTGGAGAAGTGGACCGGGAAGAGTTGCTGTAACCGCGCCTTCTTCGGATGACATCTATGCCACCAAAATATTAACAACAATGTAAATTCCTGATTGCCATTCAAAACCCGGCCCGCTAGGACGAAATCACAGGAACCCCTCTGTGTGATTATGTTAATCGACAGATTCAAAGGCGTCGAACGGCCAAAATCGACCAGATATTAGCCAACACCCCACCCCCCATAAACTGCCCAAAAGAGCGCAAAGCCTCCAATCGATGGAATGCCGTCTTTGTCGGCGCACGATTCGAACAGAAGCTAAGCGCAGTTCCTTCCACCCCGACCACCAGAATTCATCCATCCACTGTATGACCAAACGTATTGCTATCACCTCCGCATTGTTTCTCACGCTTTCAGCGTTCACTTTCGCCAACGAAACCCAAAAGGTCCTAATCAAAAAGCACCCCGTCTCAATCATCGGCGGAGCAAAGATCGCGGGTGGAGATACTGAAATGGATACCGATAAGGACGATGTAGTCGACGTGGAATTCACGAGCGATCTCAAAGCCGATCAAAGCAAAAACCGGGTCGTGCTTCACATCGACTACGTCTGCAAAGAATACAAAGGAAACAACACGCAATTACGCGTCGACAAAACAGTGGAGGTCTACACTCCGCCAGATGGATGGACGGTGAAAGCACTGTCCGTCGCCGGCAACAGCAACCGGGTCTCCGCCACCGAGCAACTCAAGTGTAAAGGGGACGAGCACGGCTTTAACGACTTTAGCTCCATTCCGACAGAGTCTTACTGGGACAAAGCATCCTATAAAGTCGACTCCGCGAACAAAGATGACGCGCCGCACGTCGGGATCAAAGGCGAACTTACCTTCACCATTACGATCGAGAAGGATTGATTTTTGCGATCCGTTGAGCGTTGGCGAAACAGCGAATGCTCCACGGCCCTCCGAAATCAGACATGGCCGGCAACTGAGTATTTTCCATCCACCAGGCTCGAGTGGATGGAGAAATGCTACCACTTTCGGGGAAACTCAGGCGGCGACCGGACGAGTTTTACCGGTGGTTCTGCGAACTCCAGCTTTTAGCGGACCCACCGAGCACACCGATCGACCGCCGGTTATTTGACGAAGCCGGAATCGAACTATGGGAGCAACTCCGCGCGGAACTACAGGGACAATATGAGGTGATTTATTACAGTCAGGAGTTCGCCGATTATTTCACCTCTCCGGAGCTTTTCAGGACCAGCCGCATCGATCCTCACGCGATTACTGGGAAGTAAAACATCTGGCGTCGTTTTCCCTTCGCCTTCCCAGCTTCAACCGCTGCATCTACAAATCTCGAGCGCAGTTGTAGTTTGGCTTTTCGAAAAGTTTTCTACTCTCCCCGCCATGAACCAGTCCCAACGCGAAGCCCTCCTCGACCTGCTGATCGTCTCCATCTTCATCGACTCGCATCTCAGCCTCAAGGAAGACGAGGCCCTGCAGGCGGCTTTTGAAACCGTCGGTTGGGAAGGGGTGATGCCCCGTGATATTTTCATCTGTATCTCGATGAGTCACGCCCGCCGGGCCTCCGAATCCGACGCCGCAACTTCCGAATACATCGCGGCCCGCACGAAGGTTTTCCCGGATGCGGCTTCGCAGGCGGCGGCTCTCGATTTGCTACAGCGGATTTTCGCTGCCGATGGCGTCGCGCCCGCCGAGGAATCGTTTCTGTCCCGCGTGAAGGCGGCCTTTTGATCAGGCTCGCGGAGACAGGAAAACTCGCGCATCGTGAACGAACCTGAGATCATTCAAAACGAACCGATTTCCGGCAGTCTCGAATCCCAAGTGCAAAAGCTCCAACAGGAGGTCGCGGAGCGGGACGCGGCGGCACCGACGGCGACCATGACCCCGGCGCCGCCGATCGTTCGCGACTTTGCCCAGGGCACGATTATTCATATTCGCGGCGTGGGCAGCTTCGATCTCAGCCGAATCAGCGACCACACCGGGACCGCGGGTCTTGTTGGTGCACTCCTGATCCTCGTCCTGATCGTTCTTTTTCGGGGCGGGGCTCGCCATTCCGCGCGGAATTCCGTGAAAACGAAACCTGACCTCTGAGTCGACCACACCCTATTTTCTCCTCATGATTCCTGGTCAACTCATTGGCATCTACATCAGCCGTGAAGCTACGGTGCTGCCCCAAGCGGTGCCGCGGATCCGGGCTTGGGCGGGACGCGGATTGGAAGGCGATCGTTATGCCGAAGGCAGGGGAACTTTCTCCAAGCAGAAAGGCGCGCGGGATGTGACGCTGATCGAGATCGAGGCGCTCGAACAATTCGCCCGCGACTACCATGACCCGTCGCTCGATGGAGCGCAGAGCCGACGCAATCTGCTCACCCGCGGCGTGCGGCTCAACGACCTCGTCGGCTGCGACTTTTCTGTCGGTGGGGTACCGATGCGGGGGCTTCGCCTCTGTGAGCCGTGCGCGCACTTGGGCCGGCTGACCCCGAGCAAGGTGCTGCCTGGCCTGGTCCATCGCGGTGGGCTCTACGCGCAGATCCTGCAGGATGGCGAAATCGCGGTCGGTGACCCGATCACGATCACGATTGGCGCCAAGTCCGGGTAAAACCGGATCGGCTTCCCACTTTGCAGCGACGGTCCTTTTTCATACGACGGCGCCCCTCTTCTCATGGAATGGTTTCCCTACATCCTCGGCTTCTCGCTCGTGTTTTCGATCTTGAGCTACGGACTCATGAAGCGACCGGCGTGGATGTGGTATCTGGGTTGGGTCATTCTTTACCTGATCGCGGGGTATCTTGGGACCTTCTTCTACGGGGCGCTTTTTGAGGCCAGCAATGCAGCCCAGGAAGCCAGCACGCTGATCTATCTGGCCGGTGGACTGCTGCTCTGGGCCCCCTGGGCGGTCTGGTGGGCCAATCATCGCCATCTCTTCGGCCCGAAGCGTTCGCGCCCGCAACCGCCGGGACCGGCGGAAGCCACTCCGAAAACCTCGGAGTCCTAGGCAGCCTGCCTTGGGAACAGTGGGTGTCGGGAAATCGGACGAGGTACCCGGGGAAGACTGATACGCGCGCCGCGAAAGGGCTCGCCGATACCGTGGGACGAATGACTCTCGATCCCACCGGTGATTTCACCCCCTGCCGTTCCCGTCGGCTCGTCATCGTGGACGACGACGATGGGATTCGTACCGTGCTGGCAGCGGTCGCGCACCAGGCGTGGAAATGGGATCAGATCGACGAATACCACTCGGGCCAGCTGGCTTGGGACGATCTCCGCACCCGCGAAGCCGATCTCGTCATCACCGACTGCTACATGCCCGGTATGAATGGACCGGACCTCGTCCGGCAACTCCGGGCGCAGCATCGGCCCATTCCGGTGATCATGGTCTCGGGCAGCGATGAAGCGCGGCGCCTGGGAGCGGAAGCCGGGGTCGATCGATTCGTGGACAAGCACTCCCTCATCCGGGATTTGCGGCCGGCGATTCATGCGCTGGTGCAATCTGCCTGGCAGGAGGATTTGCAGCCGGCGCTGCAGCTCGCTTAAGCCTCCGTGCTGAGATGAGCTTCGAGCGCAGCGGCCACCCGCAGAACTTCAGTCTCGGCCGAGACCAGCAAAGCCGGGACTGAGTGCAAGGAGCCACCGCGGGCCAGACGTTCGATCGTGGCGCAGAGACCCTGCAAACGATGGGCGCCAAACTGGCCGCAACTGCTCTTGAGTTCGTGGACCTGCATGGCCACGCGGTGGGCATCGGCCTGGGCCAGCGCAGCGCGCAGGCCTTGCACGATGGTCGGCGCTTGCTCGACAAAGAGCCGCCCCACTTCACCGAGCAGGCTCTCCCCGGTGTCTCCTTCGAGGTTCTCCAGGATCGCAAGACTTTCTGGATCGATCGCGGAAGTCGTTTCAGTCCTTTTCTTGAGCTGCTGGCAGGCGCGCTCCAGCGCATCGGAGAGATCGGCCAAGCGCACGGGTTTACTCACATAGTCGTCCATGCCAGCGGCGAGACAGGCTTCCCGATCGCCGCTGATCGCATTGGCCGTCAGCGCAATGATCCAGGGCTGCGCGCCCTCGCGGCGGCGAATCTCCGTGGTGGCTTCATAGCCATCCATCTCGGGCATGTGGCAATCCATCAGCACGATATCGTAGGTGCCACGGCGCAGGGCCTCGAGCACCTCGAATCCGCTGCCCACCGCATCGGCGGCAAAGCCGAGCTTGCGCAACTGGCCGAGGGCCACCTTCTGGTTCACGCTATTGTCCTCAGCGAGGAGGATGCGCTCGGTACGCTGGCGCTGCGGCTCCACGCTTCCGCCGCCCGGATTCCCGGCTGCCTGGGTTGATTCGACCAGAGCGTTGGCGAGGCAATCGAAGAGGGCGGACTGACGCACGGGTTTCGGCCGACAATCGGCAATCCCCGCGGCGCGCAATTCATCGGGCGCAATCCGCTGGCCAAATCGGGTGAGCAGAATCAGCCGGGTGGCGGCGATGGAAGCGTCCGCCTTGATCTGGCGAGCGAGGGCGAGCCCATCGAGGCCGGGCATTTCCATATCGATGATCGCCAGCGGATACGAGTCGCCTTCGCGGGCGGCCGCGCGGAGGCGGTCCAGTGCATCCCCAGCGGAATGGACGGTCCCGTTGCGCATTTTCCAGGAGGAGATTTGCTGATGCAGGAACTGGCTGCTCGTCTGGTTGTCATCCACCACCAGCACGCGGGCATTGATCAGCCCATGATCCCCTCCCCCCGCGGCCGAGGGCGCCAGCTGCCTGGGCAGCGCGAGGGTAAACCAAAAGGTGGAACCCTCTCCCTCCGTACTTTCGACCCCGATTTCGCCCCCCATGCCCTCGACCAGGTGCCGGCAAATCGCGAGGCCGAGACCGGTGCCGCCAAATTTCCGGGTGGTCGAAGTATCCGCCTGATTGAAAGCCTCAAACAGGCGTCGCTGAGCTTCCGGCGAAATACCGATGCCAGTGTCGCGGACAGCGAAACAAAGGCGCACCAGTTCACCGTCCTCGGCATCACACGAGACGCGGACGGTCACCTCGCCCGCCTGGGTGAATTTAACCGCGTTGCCCACGAGATTGGTGAGCACCTGGCGCAAACGGCCGGAGTCGCCACGCAAGTGTCCCGGAACGGCCGGATCGACCAGGCCGGCCAGCTCGATGCCTTTCGATTGCGCCTGTTCGGCGAGCAACTCGAGCGTGCCTTCCACGACCTCGTGCAAATCGAAATCGTGATCCTCAAAAGTCATCTTCCCGGCCTCGATCTTCGAGAAATCGAGGATGTCGTTGATGACCGTGAGGAGCGCTTCCGCGCTGGTGCGGATGGTCTGGGTGTAATCGCGCTGCTCGGTATTGAGGGAGGTGTCGAGCAGGAGATTTGTCATGCCGATCACCCCATTCATCGGGGTGCGGATTTCGTGGCTCATATTCGCCAGAAAGCGCGATTTCAGGCGGGTGGATTCGAGGGCTTCATCGCGAGCCCGGGCAAGTTCATGATGCGCCGCCTGCAGTTCCTGCGTGCGCAGGCTCACGGTGCGCTCGAGTTCCTCGGTGTTGCGGCGCGAAGACTGGAGCAGCGACCACTTTTCCGTGAGGGCGTGGGCGAGTTGCAGCACTTCGACCGTGTCGAATGGCTTCTTCAAAATCAGCACCCGTTCGGGGTGGCCGATCCGCTCCATCATTTGCTCCCACGAGGTGTCGGAGTAAGCCGTGCAGATGACGATCTGGAGATCGGGATCGACCTCCCAGAGGCGCAGCGCGGTTTCCAGGCCATCCCAGCCGGGAGGCATGCGGACATCGGTAAACACGAGCGAAAACCGTTGCCCGGCCTGCATCGCCTCCTGCACGATTTCCAGGGCTTCCATCCCTTGCGAGGCAAAACTCATCTCGAAGACCGCGCGGGTGAGATGGCTCGGCTGGGTGCCGAAAATGGCGGCTTCCTCCGCATCGAAATCGAGTTCGGCAGCGTCGGCGCCGAGGATTTTGCGGAAGTCGTCGTGGATCGCCTCATTGTCGTCGACGATGAGGATGCGGTGGTTTTTCTCCAATTGGCCAGGGGCGGGCGGTGGAAGATTGAGGTTCATCGTTGGGCGGATTTCGTGGGCGGTTCGATCGGGAGTTCGAGAGTGAAAGTGGCACCAGTGCCGGGGCCGTCGCTGTGCACGCTGAGACGCCCGCCCATTTCCTGGGCGGCCAGGACGCCGCTGTGCAGGCCGAAGCCGTGGCCGTTTTTCTTCGTGGTGAAGCCGTGCGCAAAAATGCGGGTGAGATTCTCCGCCGGGATGCCAATGCCGTTGTCCTTCACCTTGACGACGATGCGGCCGTTTTCGCCGGATCCCACGTGGATGAGCAGCTGTTTGTCGTCGCGGCCACCGTCGACGAGGGCGTGCTTGGCGTTGCGGACGAGGTTCACGAGGATTTGCAGAACCTTGTGTTTGTCGACCGAGATGGGGGGCACGGCTTCGTATTCGGTCTTCAGCTCCACCCCGTGGCGCTGGAGGGCCGCGCCATTCATGTGCACGGCGTCATCGACGAGATCGGCAATCGGCAGCGTCTCGTGCACGCCGCAGACATTGGCGTAGCTCTGCTGCACGGAGACGATTTCTTTGATGTGCTCGATGTGGCTGCCGAGCATGCGGAGTTCATCGAGAACGGCGGCCTGTTCCTCGGCGAGGCGCTCGGAGAGTTTGCCCAGGAATTCAGGCAGCTTTTTACCTGCGGGATCGGCGCTAAAAAAGCGGGCGAGATCACTCGCGTTGTCGCGGAGCAACGCCGCGGTGCGGCCCACATTGTTCACGCGGGACTTGCGCACCATCTCGGCGACCACCGAGCAGGAGACATTCACGCTGGTGAGCACATTGCCGACATTGTGCAGCACGCTGGTCGCGACCTCGGCCATGCCGGCCTGGCGCGAAACGGTGACGAGCTGTTCGTTGATCCGTTTCGCCTCCCCTTCGGCGCGTTCGCGCTCGACGATCTCCGCCTGCAATTGATCGTTCTTGCGGGAAAGATCGCGGGTGCGCTCGCGGACCCGATGTTCGAGGTGGGCATTCGCGGCATTCAACGCGTAGAGGGTGTAGCCGATGCCGAAGACCAGCAGCGCGCAGAAGACATGCAGCGCGGTGCGGTAGAGATCGACGATGCGCAATTCGCGGCCGAAGCAGTCCTCATAGGTCTGCACCAACTCGGAGGCCTGCGGGCCGGTGGGCAGCGCGACGAGTTCCTGGGTGAGCGCATCGGCTTCCGGTTGCCGGGCGATGACGGAATTGACGTGGCGGCTGAGGTTCGCCAGCGCTCCATCCTCGCGGTAGCCCGCATGGGTCTGCCGCCATTGCGCGAGCTTCTCGAGAGAGAGCCGGAGATTGGGCGTCTGGCTGTCGTCAGGATGCCGGCTGAAGGCGAGCACCTGGCGCATCAACTCATTGAGGATCACTTCGAGTTCATGACCATCGGAACGATCGGCGATGCGATTGGTCAATTCCGAGCCGGTGAGCACGAGGTAACGCAGGGAGTTGTTCAGCACCGCGTTCACCGACTTGAACCGTTCCACGAGCTGCTCCTTTTGCCCGATGAGTTGAGCAAGTCCATCCACCTGTTCACGGATCGCGTCCCGCTTCGGGTTTTCGATGAAGGCGGGGACCCTGGCCACGTCGTCGAGCGTTTGCTTCAGCGTTTCGATCTGCTGCGGAAAGCTGTCGTAGTCCGGCAGCATCTGGGAGCGGACTTTCAGGACGTCCTGATTCAGCTGGGCATCGGTCCGCAGGAAAAGATGGATATCGCCATCGAAGCGGTCGTTCTCCGCGAGCACGGTGTGATTCGTCGTCCGGATGTAGAGTGCCACCAGCGCGCCCAGCGCCAGAGAGCACAGGAGCCAATGTCTCGCAGTCAGTTTCACAGGGGTTTTCCTCCGTATTCGCCCGTCAGCGTTTTTAAGAATTCCACGATCTGCGCGAGGTCCTCCGGGGGGAGGTCGCGGCCCAATTGATAACGAACCATCACCTTGACCGCCGCTTCCAGCGTCGGCGCGGAGCCGTCGTGCAGATACGGCGCGGTCAGCGCGATATTGCGCAGGGTCGGCACCTTGAAGACGTAACGATCCTCCTCGCGGCCAGTCGTATTGAAGCGGCCGAGATCAGCCGGGGTGATATCGCCCCGGTCGGCAAAGTAGTCGGCCATCGCGCCCAGGGTTTCGAACATATTGCCTCCGAGATTCACGCCCTGGTGACAGCTGGTGCAGCCGTAGGATTTGAATTTGCGGTAGCCTTCCTTTTCCGAGGCCACGAGCGCCGTGTCGTCGCCACGCAGGAAGCGGTCGAAACGGGAATTCGGCGTGATCAGCGACCGCTCGAACTCGGCGAGTGCATTGCGAATATTCGCGGCCTGCACGCCATCGCGATAGATCACGGCGAAGGCGCTGGCGTATTGCGGGGTGGCCTGGAGCTTGCGCACGACTTCCTCCCACGTCGTGCCCATCTCGTGCTGGGCGAGGACGGGGCCATTCACCTGTTCTTCAAGGTTGTTCGCCCGGCCATCCCAGAACTGTTTGAAGCTGGCGCCGCTGTTAAAAACCGTGGGTGCATTGATCGTCCCCTTTTTGCCCCCAATGCCGACAGGCAGGGCCCGGCCGTCGTCACCGCCAGTCTGGAGATTGTGGCAGGTGGCGCAGCTGACGGAACCATCGCGGGAAAGCTTCGGTTCATTGAAGAGGTCCCGGCCCAGGGCGACCTTCCGGGCATCGAGATTCACCGTGAGCGGAATTGGCTTCACCGGCTCGCGATCCAGCGCCTTGGGCGTCGCGATCGTGCCGACCACGGCCGGCGCGTTACCACACCACGCGGCGAACCCACCGGCGGTGAGCAAGCCGAGGCAGAGGAGCGATTTCGAAAGGGTGGGCATATCATATCCGAAATCAGCAGTGGGCCCGCCATGCCCGATTTGGTCACTGTGTATTCATCCCCGGGGAAAACCCTGAGTCTCGAGGGGATCCTCCACTAACTTTGCGGCAGGAATATACCGAGCGAAGCCACTCCCCGGCACCGATCACAGAGCGCCGCCCCCAGGTTGTTCAACCCGCGATCAGTCTCCGAAGGCCATGTGGAAGTAGATCGAAAATCCCATTGACCAGAGGAAGTAGTACCCCCACGCGCCCACAATAACGCCACCAAGCTTGGACCACGGCAGGTCCGGCCGGCGGAAGATGAAAGGGACAGGCAAAAAGTTAAAAAGCACGAGGCAGGGAACCCAGATGGGTGCCGAAGGAAGCTTAACGATGTCGCGCGTCGCCAGACTGAAGACCGCCACGACCAGAATCATCGGCCAGGCAAGGATGGCCAATTGCAGCGGCGAAACCCGGCGGCCGGTTCCTTCGGCGATGCGGCCAGCCATCGATCGCAACCAGCCCACGGTCGCCAGGCTGAAGATCAGCGATGGCCAGAACCACTCCTCCATGGTCGTTTGGGCGCGGGAAATCCGAGATGGCGCCGCGTCAGAACAGCGTCATCTGCGGCTTCATCTCCGCGAGGGCTTGTTCGGCTTTCTTTTTGTTACGGGGCTTGCCGAATTTCGGGAGCGGCGGGGCTTCGGCGATGGCGGGTTTGCCGTCGGCGTTGAGCTCGTGCTGCTCGAGGTTGGAGAGGATTTCCTTGGCCCGGGCGATGACGCTGGTGGGCAGGCCGGCGAGACGCGCGACCTGGATGCCGTAACTTTTGTCGGCGCCGCCTTTGATGATCTTGCGGAGGAAGATGACCTGATCGTTCCACTCCCGCACCGCGACGTTGTAATTCTTCACGCCGGGGCGCGTGAGTTCCAACTCGGTGAGCTCGTGGTAATGCGTGGCGAACAGCGTGCGGCAGCGGACTTCGTCGTGCAGGTACTCGGCCACACTCCACGCGATGCTCAGGCCATCGAAGGTGCTCGTGCCGCGGCCGATTTCATCGAGGATGACGAGGCTGCGCTCGGTCGCGTTGTGGCAGATGTTCGCCGTCTCGTTCATCTCCACCATGAAGGTGCTCTGGCCGCGGGCGAGATCGTCGCTGGCGCCGACGCGGGTGAAGATGCGGTCGGCGAGGCCGATCTCGGCGGAACGCGCCGGGACCCAGCTGCCGATCTGGGCCATGAGGGTGAGCAGCGCGACCTGCCGGATGTACGTGCTTTTGCCGGCCATGTTCGGGCCGGTGAGAATGTGCAGGCGGTTTTTGTCGCCATCGAGAGTCACGTCGTTCGGGACGAATTTTTCCTCGATCAAACTCTGGTCGAGCACCGGGTGGCGGCCATCGGCGATGGCGATGCGCAGGCTGCGCAACATGGCGGGATCCTGAGCGTCGGCCACGGGCTCCGCCGGCGGGGCGAGCAAGGTCGGACGGCAGTAGCCGAAAAGGCGGGCAGTCTCGGCGAGAGAGCCGAGCACATCGAGCTGCGCGATGGACTGGGCGGTCGATTGCAACGCGGAGAGTTCTTTCAAACACTCGCCCCGGAGCTGACCAAAAAGGTCGTACTCGAGCGCCTTGCTGCGTTCGTCGGCACCGAGGATTTTCGATTCCACCTGCTTCAGCTCATCGGTGATGAAGCGCTCGCCATTGGCCACCGTTTGTTTGCGATGCCACGTGGCCGGCACCGAGCTGAGGTTCGATTTGGTGACCTCGATGAAATAACCAAACACGCTGGTGAACCGGATCTTCAGCGACTTGATACCGGTTTCCTCGATCAGTCGTTCCTGGAGTTCGGCGATCCACGTCTTGCCCTCACGCGAGGCGGAGCGGAGTTCATCGAGCTGCGGGAAATAGCCGTCGCGGAAAATGCCACCCTCCTTGGTCTCCGCCGGCGGTTCGTCGACCAGCGCGGTGGCGAGGTGTTCGACCAGGTGCGGCAGCGGGTGCAGATTGCCGAGCAGCGCGGCGCCGAGGGATTTGGGCGTTTCTGAAGCGCCATCCCCCCCATCCACCAGCGGTCCCGCACAGGCATGGGCGAGCGCCTGCACATCGGTACGCAATGCGGGCACTTGCTCGAGGCCGGTACGCAGGACGAGCAAATCGCGGGCATTGCCGCCGGTCTGGGTCAGCCGGCCGACGGTGCGCTCGATATCGCGCACGCTTTTCAGCGTCTCGCGGATTTGGCCCATGATGAACGGCTCGCGCAGTAGATCGCCGATGAATTCCTGCCGGGCGCCCAGCGTACCGAGATCGCAGAGCGGGTGCAGGATCCAGTCGCGCAATTTCCGCCCGCCCATCGGCGTGACCGTGCGGTCGAGCGCGCCGAGCAGGCTGGTATCCTTCGTTCCGCTGCGGGATTGCACCAACTCGAGGTTTTCCTGCGTGGCGGCATCGAGCACCATGAACTGCGTCTTCCGGTAGACCTGGAGGCGCGTGAAATGGGTGAGCGTGCGGCGCAGCTCGTTTTTGAGATAGTGGACGATCGCCCCCGCGGCCGAGCAGGCCAGCGGCAGATCGGAACAACCAAAGCCATCGAGGCTCTGCACTTGGAATTGCTCGCGGAGCAGATAGATCGCCTGGTCGGCGAGGAAGACGTAGCCTTCACGTGGCACCAGCCCACGCACGTCGCGATACATCGAGGCCTGGTCTTCGCTGACGATGATCTCGGTCGGCTGCACCCGGGCGAGTTCGTCCGCCAGTTCGCGGGCGTCTTCGAGTTCGGTCAGGCGGAAGTCGCCGGTGGTCGTATCGGCAAAAGCAAAGCCCACGCGGCCCGTGCTGCCGGGCTTGCTGCTTTTCGGGTCGGCAAAGATGGCGGCGAGGAAGTTGTTCCGCTTCGCATCCAGCATGTTGAGATCCGCGATCGTGCCGGGCGACACGATGTGGGTGATCTCGCGCTGGACGATTTTTCCCGGCTGCGGGTCGCTGGTCTGGTCGCAGATGGCGACGCGTTTGCCGGCCTTGATCAGGCGGCGGACGTAGTTGTCGAGAGCCCGCTCGGGCACGCCGCACATGGGTACTTCGTTGCGGCGGGTGAGCGCGACATTCAGGATGCCGGAGGCTTCCTTCGCGTCGTCGAAGAACATCTCGTAAAAATCGCCCAGCCGATAGAGCAGCAGCGTATCCGGGGGCAGACTCCGCCGGATGCTCTGGTACTGCTGCATCATGGGCGTGAGTTGTTCGGGCATGGTCGGGCGCGAAGGTAGCGCGCCTCGCCGTGGCGGGAAGCGGGAAGTGGGGCGTTTTTGCGCCGGCCCCGAAAGTCAAAGTAAGGGAAATCATTACCTTTTTCTTTCGACGCGGCCCATCATCTGCTAAAGATCGTTACAATCGCTGCAATTCCCTGCCCGCTGGCCGCTTGTCGCCCTGAAACGGCCATTGGCGCGCGTTTGTCATCGTTCCGTCGCTTGAAAAGCTTCCGTTTCCCGCAATTGGTCCCCCGCCCTAACTCCGTGCGTTTTCGTCCGTTTCACCTCGCCATTCTCGTTTTGCTCCTGTGCGGGGCAAATTTCGCCTGGGCCCAGCTGCTCCCCTTTGGCGACGACAAGCTGCCGACGGTCTCTTTTAGCGAAAACTATACCGATACCCTGGTCCCTGGCCCGTTCGGGTATGATCAAATACCGGATACGTCGCTCTCCTTCACGCTGACGACCTCGATGAAGGGCGTGGTGGTGACCGACATGCTGCCGGCCGATGGAACGGGCACGCTGGCCCTGAGTGCGGGCAACCTGGCCCTTTCCCTGGCGGTCGGAGACGCCGTCCAGACCCAAAGTGCGGGCAATACCATTCTGACCTGGACCTGGACCGAGCCTGATCCGGATACCGGGGAGCCGGTGACTTTTGGCACCGTCAGCCTCCAGTACAACACCAAGGACCTCAAGCTCACCGTCAACTTCGCCGACCATCCGTCCGAATTTTCGATCTATGCAGCCGAGGAGGCTTATTCGGATGAGGAGCTCGACAATATCAGCTCCAAGAACCTGACCTTCAGCGTCGGCCCGTACGGGATGGAGAACATCACGCTTTATATCAGTGGCACGGCGTCGACCTTCGACCAAACCGTCAGCCCGGGAACGGACGACGAGCAGACGTTTACCGGCCTCGCCAAGGTGCGGTTGACTGGCGTGATCGACAAAGATTTCCCTGCCATCCGGACCAACACCCCGGTGGCCCGGTCCACGGTGACGGAGCTTCCTGCTACCGCCAGCGGTTCCTGGACGGATGCCCACGGCATTTTCCAGATCGAAGTACAGGTCAACGACGACCCGTATCTCCCGGCCACACTCGACGGCGCCAATTGGACGGCTTCCCTGCCGACGCTGAAGGTGGGCGCCAATACCATCAATGTGCGGGCCACGGATATCGATGGTCATGTGACGACGACGCCCAACCGGAGCTTCAACTATTCGCTGATGAGCAACCTGACGGTGACGGCGGATGGCAACGCCCCTGGCAAGGTGAGCAGCAGCTTTTTTAATCCCCTCACCTTTGACCCGACCAAGGCAGCTCCGAAATCGGTGACGAAACAAAAGGAAGGCTCTTCGCTGGTCGTGACCGCAACCCCGGCGGCGACTGCGGTCTTCGATGGCTGGACCTCGAACAAGACGCTCACCGCCGCGCAAATGGCTTCGCCGCGGCTGAGCTTCACCCACGAACCGAACCTCGGGCTGACGGCGCATTTCCTGATCAATCCATTCATCCCGGTGAAGGGCCGCTACACGGGCCTGGGCCTCGCGCCGAGCGTCGCGGGGACGGCGCTGTTCAGCGCCACGCTGAACAGCAACGGCACCTTTACCGGCAGCCTGAAAGTGGGCGTGGTGAATTTGCTGCTGAAGGGCAAGTTTTCCAATACCGGCCACTACACGGCTTCGATCTCGTCGGGCAAAATTACTTACGCGATCGATCTCGCACTGAATGTCTCCGGCACCGGCGACCAGAAAATCACCGGCACGATCGTGGGGGGCGCGGTGAACGTGAACATCGATTCGGACCTCTCGCCCTTCAACGCCAAGACGGCACCGGCGACGCAGGTCGGCACGTACAACGCGATCCTGCCGCCAGCCGACAACCAGGCCGCGCCGTATCCGGTGGGAGTCGGTTTCGGCCGCGTGACGGTGGCGGCTTCCGGCACGGTGAAATTCGTCGGGCGGCTCGGCTCGGGGACGGCGATCACGGCTTCCGCCCGCCTGTCTTCCAAAGGCAAATGGGCGTTCTTCGCTTCACTGTATGCCAAGCAGGGCGTCATCGCGGGCCTGGCGGCCTTTGACCTCACGGCGACCGACAGCGACGTCACCGGGGCCTTCAATTGGTTCAAACCGGCCGATGCGAAACCAGGTAAACTTTTCCCGGAATCCTTCTCCGGGCAGAGCAACCTGACCGGCGCTAAATTCGCAAAGCCGGCCGCCGGGCAACGTCTGATGCTCGATCCGGATGGCCTTGGCCAGCTCAAGCTCGATGCCCCTGCGACCACGACTCCAGTCGCGCTTCCGGCCCTCCAGGTGACGCTCGACGCCTCGCTGGGGATCAATCACAAGCTCACCGCAACCGCCGCCAGCGGCGCAGCGGTGACCACCGCGCAAGCGACCTTCAACGCTGGGACGGGCGTGTTCTCCGGCAATTTCATGGAAGGCACGGTGAAGCGGACCTTCCAGGGCATCGTGGTACCGGGGCCGAAGGTGAATCACGCCGCCGGGTATTTCCTGCGGGCGCCGCGCTCCGGTGCGGTGAATCTGCTGCCTCCTCCGACGCCCCCGTCCGGATCGTAGGCCGCGTGGTTTTCCGGGGGAAAAACGCGTAACCAGCCGCGGGGCCGGTGCGTCTTTCTCCGCACCATCCCTCACTCCCATGCGCCTGCGTTTCCTCCTCGTCCCCTCTCTCGCGATCCTGACCTGCCTTTTTCCCGCCGCCCGCGGCGACGACCAACTGCCGCTGGAAAAAGCCCAGGAAGGAGCGCGCAAGCTGAATGAAAGCCTGGGCCAGCCCGGCGACCTGCCGCTCGCGACGACCGTGGATTTCGAAAAACCGCAGGGCATCAAAGCCGGCGACATCGGCCTCATGGTGGTGCCGGATCAAAGTCTCTCCGCCGACATCCTGAAAAACGCCAGTGCAGACGGCATCGTGCCCCTGGGCCAGCTCTGGGCGTTGAATCTGGTCGTCGGCGTGAATGGCCAGCCGAGCGCGCCGGCCCAGCAGCGGACCGTGCTGCTGCACGGCAAGGACCAGGATTTTAATGTGAACCTGTATCTGCTCGGCGCTGCGCGAAATGCGGCGGGTACGCTCGAACTGATCGTGTACGGCCGCGACAAGGAACCGATCCTGCGTCTGCCCCTCACCACGAGCGACGGCGCTTCGCAGAATTTCCCGATCGAGCTTTCCGGCCGCAAGGAAGACGACCAGACCGGCTGGCTCGCGCTGAGCATTCTCGGGCAGCATCGCGCCGAGCTGATGATGAAGCGGCCGTAGCTGGCAGCCCAACCTATCCAACCGGGTAGGTTCATCCCCAACCTTTGGCCCGGCGGAATGAGCGCGGCGATGCACGGCGCATCGCCTCCCGCGCCATGAATCTCCGCCTGCTTTCGCTTTCCACCGCCGCTTTGCTCTGGGCTGGAGCGGCCCACGCCTCCCTCCTCGAACTGGCCGGCGGCTAACTCAAAAATCAGGGCGCCCCCCCCCGCGTCGCCAGCGGCGAATACCTGCGCCTACGGCGCAGGTGACCTTTTTCATCTCACGCAGAGGCTGCGTGAGCCACGGAACTGACAGCGACGATTTTACTCCCAACCCGCCAACGTGCGGAGGCGCTTGGCGGAAACGGGCTGCGGGGTACCGACGTCGGGAGCGTAGAGGGAGACGCGAAACTCTTCGAGCATCCAACGGAAGGCGTCGCGTTGCGCCTCGGGCACCTTGTTTTCCCAGTCGCGGAATTCGATGAGCGGTTTGCCTTTCTCGACATCCTTGGCCGGCTGCAGCCAGGCGCGTTCCGCCCGAACCTGAATGGCGCGCAGATACCGGAGCAGGTGTGGCAGTTGCCGGTAAGGCGTCTGCGCGAGGAAATCGGGCGGCACCAGGCGGGCGACATCCTGCTCTAGGCCGTTGTACCGTTTGGGCAGCGCCAGTACGGCCTGGCGTTGGGCGAGGATTTGTTTGGTCCACTCGCCAAGCTGATAGGTCAGGCCGGGCAGTTCTTTCCGGACCTTTTCGCCGACGGCGATGAAACGCGCGGCAGTGAGCGGGAAGACCGGATCCAGCACGAGGGTGTGCGCGAGCAGGTTTTCGTAGCCGCCTTTTTGCAGCGACTCCGGCGTGACGAAGGTGGGCGCCACGGCATTTCCCGGGAGGCGGGTACCGATCTGCTGCAACGCGTCGCGGAAACTGGCAGCCGGTTTGCCCGGCGTGGAGAGATGGCGCCCGAGGCCGCTGAGTTCCTTCCACAGGCGCTGCAAATCGCGGGCGAGGACGAGTTCGCCGAGTTTGCGGATCCCCGCAGGCGACGCGGCAGTGGCTTCTTCGCGTTTGCGGAAAAGGCGGACGTTCACTTTATCGCCCGTGAGTTCGAGGCCGGGAAAGGCGAGCAGCGGCACACCGCCCACTTCCTCGACGACGATCGACTCGGGCAGATCCCCAAAGGTCCACGCTTCCACGCCGGATTTTTCCCACTGGCGCGCGGCGCGATCCCACGGACCGGAGCGCACTTCCCGGGTCTCGACGACGGCCTGGATGACTTTCAGATCACGACCGGCAACGACGGAGCGGTTGCGGCCATCGACGACTTCCACGCGCGGCTGCAAGTGCGCGGGCAGACTGTCGGCCGGCCAATCCTCAGGGCGGATCATGAGCTGGTATTTGCGGCTGAGGAACTCCGCGAGCGCGGGAAGAAACTCGCCACGGCCGGGGGAAAACTCCGCGGCAATCTCCGGCACCTTCGGACCGAGCGGCTGGAGCTCTTTGCGCAGGCTTTTCGGGAGTGCGCGGAGGAGCACCCCGATCAGTTCTTCGCGCAGGCCGGGGACCATCCACTGAATCTGGCCGGTGGTGAGATGCTCGGCGATGGGCAAAGGTACGCGCACGGTGACGCCGTCGTTTTCCTCGCCGGGTGTGTAGGCGTAGCTGATCGGCAGGGCGAAATTCGAGAGCGAGACCTGGTCCGGGAAGAGCGTGCGATCATAGCTGGTATCGGCCTCGCCCATGATGTCCTCCTCGGTGGCGCAGAGGAAATTGGGCTGCCGCTCGCTCTTCGTTTTCACGAAGCGATTCAGATCGTGGATCGACGAGACGCCCTCGATCCGCGCGGCGTAAAAGCGGTAGAAGGCTTCGTCGAGATCGAGCGCGCGGCGGCTGCGCACCCGGGTGAGCGCGGTCTCCAGCTTTTCACGCACCTGCCGATTCTCGGCGAAGAAAGGCAGCGGAATGCGAGCCTCCTCGCCGACCAGGGCGCCGCGAATGAAGATCTCGGTCGCCTCGGCAAGATTGACCTTCCCGTGATCGACATGGTGCCGGACGAGTTCGAGGCCGTGAACCAGCACCCGCTCGAGCACGAGCACGCGGCCGGCTTTTTCACTCCAGAACGGGTCGATGTGCCGGAAGCTGCAGAGGTGCGCGCCGAGCTCGAGCACCCACTCGGGGTCAATGCCAGCCACAGTGCGGGCGAAGAGCTGCGAAGTCTCGACGACCTCACCGGCGACGATCCACATCGGCTGGCGGGTCTTTTCATTTGCCGCCGGTGCGGGCGGACCGCCCTTCTTCGATTTTTCGCGGCGTTCGTAAAGCGTGGAGCCGGGGAAGAGCGTGACGAGGCGGTTGCCCGAGGCTTTGTAGCCGTTGCGTTCCTGGCGCTGGGCGATCTGGCCGAGCAACCCGGTGAGGATGGAGCGATGAATCGCGCGGTATTCGATCTCCGCGGCGGAAAGCTGGTTGCGTGCCCCACCCTGCCTTTGCTGCCGATTGGGCTCCGGCGATGGCGGCGGCGCGCCCTGGCGCAGGCCGCGCGGGGCGTCGTCTTCATCGATGGCATCGGCGAGCTGGCGATGCAGATCGCGCCACTCGCGCATGCGGACGAAGGAGATGAAGTTGGCTTTGCAGAAACGGCGCAGCGCGTTGGTGCTGGTGCGGGTGTCGGCTTCGGGCGAGGCGCGCCAGAGCTTGAGCAGGCTGAGGAAATCGGAGTCGGGATCGCCAAGCGCGCGATGTGCAGCGGCGGCAGCTTCTTTTTGATCCTCGGGGCGTTCGCGCGGGTCGGGCACGGTCAGGCCCGCAGCGATGATGAGCATTTGCGGGAGCACACCTTCGCGGCGCGCCTGCAGGAGCATCCGGCCGAGGGTGGGATCGATCGGCAGGCGGGCGAGCTCGTGCCCGAGCGGAGTGAGATCGTTGGTATCGTTGAGCGCGCCGAGTTCGTGCAGGAGCAGATAGCCGGCGCGGATCGCCGCGGTACTCGGCGGATTGAGGAACGGGAACTCCTCGATCTGGCCAAGGCGGAACGCCTTCATCCGGAGAATGACTTCGGCGAGATTGGCGCGCTGGATTTCCGGCTGGGTGAAACGCGAGCGCTTGGAAAAATCCTCCTCCGAATACAAACGCACGCAGATCCCCGACTGCACCCGGCCGGCGCGGCCGGCGCGTTGGTTCGCGCTGCTCTGCGCGATGGGTTCGACCGGCAGGCGCTTGGTACGGGTGCGCGGATTGTACCGGCTGACGCGGGAGAAACCGGCATCGATGACGTAGCGGATGCGCGGCAGGGTGATGGACGTCTCCGCGATATTCGTGGCCACGATCACGCGCCGGCGCGGGCCGGGTGCGAAGATGCGCTGCTGCTCCGCGGCCGGCATGCGGCCGAACAGGCCGATGACTTCAATGCCGCGACCGAGGCTGCCTTCGAGCGTTTCGCGCGTCTCGCGGATATCGCGCTCCGTGGGCATGAAAACGAGCACGTCGCCGGAGTCCGATTCGATGAGCGCATCCTCGGTCGCCCGCACGGCGGCTTCGATGTGGTTGAGTTCAGCAGCGTCCTCCTCGTCACGCGCGTGCGATTCGATCGGCGCGTAACGGATCTCCACCGGAAACAGGCGGCCCGAGACTTCGATGATCGGCGCATTGCCGAAAGCCTTGGAAAACGCCTCGGTATCGATGGTCGCGGAGGTGATGATCAGCTTCAGATCAGGCCGCCGGCGGAGCAGACCCTGGAGGTAACCAAGGAGGAAATCGATATTCAGCGAGCGCTCGTGCGCTTCGTCGATGATCAGCGCGGAGTACGCGCGCAGCAGCGGGTCCGACTGGATCTCGGCGAGCAGGATGCCATCGGTCATGAATTTGACCTGGGTCTCGCGGCTGGTGTCGTCGTTGAAGCGCATCTTGCAGCCGACCTCGCGGCCCCAGGCGACGCCCAGTTCCTCCGCCACGCGGCGCGAGACACTCAGTGCGGCGACGCGGCGCGGCTGGGTGCAACCGATTTTGCCGCCCCGTTCGGCAAGGCCGGCTTCGAGGCAGATCTTCGGCAGCTGGGTGGTTTTGCCCGAACCGGTTTCGCCCGCCACGACCACGACCTGATGCGCACGCACAGCCGCGAGGATTTCCTCGCGCCGGGCGCTGATGGGCAGGTCTTCGGGATAACGGATGGGCGGCATGCGCAAAAAGAGCGCGGAACGTACACGGAAAGCGCTCGGCGCCAACGCGGAGAGTGCGGCAATTCCCTAAATCGAAGTGCCCGCGCGGAGGACGACCGAATGAAAATACCGCTCCTGGAAATGGGTGGCCGTGCGAATTTCCTCGTCGGTAAAGCTTTGGCCGGTGGGGACGACGACCAGTTTATCGTCGTCGTCGTCGAGGCGATGGATGACGGCGATGCAGTCGCCGTGGAAAGTGACCACAGGCTCGGCGACACCGAGGACATAGGCGTCGAGCGGCTCCCCATCGGGCGCGATTTCGCCAGGCAGATAACCATAGTTCACCGGGTACACGAAGCCGTGCTGGGGATGGCGCGAGCCTAGCGGCCGGTCGATGTGCACCTCCAGCGGCGCACCGAGAAAACGAGCGGCCGGCAGGTTCATTTGTCCTTGCTCAGGAAAAGCGCGAGAGCCTCCTTGAGCCGTTCGGCGGAGACGGGCTTGATCAGGTGCTCGATGAACCCGGCGTGGCGGGTGAGTTCGAGATCGGCCTCCATGCCGTAACCGGACATGGCGATGGCTTTGAGCCCATTGTGATCGCGCAGCTGACCCAGCAAATCGATGCCGGTGCCATCCGGCAAGCCGATGTCGCTGAGCAACAGCTCGGGGCGGTATTCGGCAGCAATACTCGCCGCTTCCGCAATGGTGCTGGCCGTGCGCACTTCGTGCCCCCAGCGCTTGAGCAGGCGCTCCAGCGCGAGGCGGGTGTCGTCGTGATCTTCCGCGAGCAGGATGCGCAAATGTGGCTGGCGCGGTTCACTCGCGGCCCGGTTGTTGGGGACGACTTTGGGCGCAGCGGGCGGAATGGTGGTGGCGAGCTCGATCCGGAAGGTGGCCCCCTGCCCTTTGCCCGCGCTGTGGGCGGAAATGCTGCCCCCGTGCGCGCGGACCAACCCTTGCGCGACGCTCAGCCCGAGGCCGAGCCCACCGTAGCGGCGGGTGTGCCCCTGGTCGCCTTGCTGGAAGGGTTCAAAGACCCGGGTGAGCATGTCCGGCTCGATGCCGATGCCCGTATCGCTGACCTCGATGGTGACGCTTCCCGGCGCGGGGTTGTAGGTGCGTACGCGGATTTTGCCCTCGGCAGGCGTAAACTTCACCGCGTTGAGCATGAGGTTCCAGAAGACCTGCGCGAGCCGGGCGCCATCGCCCCGCACGTGGAAATCCTTCGCATCCAGCGTGAGCGTGAGATCGTTGCCTTTGTGGTGTGCCTCGGACTGGCACATCTCGGCGGCATGCCGGATGGTCTCGTGCAGATTGATCGTGGAGATGTGGATCTGCAGCTTGCCTTTACTGATGCGGGTAAGGTCGAGCAGGTCGTCGACGAGGCGCGCTTCGAGCTCGATATTGCGGCGGATGATGCCGAGCGATTCGCGCAGCTCAGCGGGATCGATGTGCTCGGCGTTTTCCAGATTGCTGGCCGCCGCAAGCGCGGGGGTAAGTGGCGTGCGCAGTTCGTGGCTGAGCACGGCAAGAAATTGATCCTTGGCCTGGTTTGCCGACTCCGCCGCTTCTTTATCGCGCTCGAGCTGGAGTGTGTGCACGCCGACTTCACGCGCCATGGTAGCGATGTCTTCGGGCGTCGCGGACGCGGCCGGCGGCGGGCTGAAATGCGCGGCGATGCGCTCCTTTTTTGGCGCGGGCTGGGTGGCTCGCTGGTAGAGCACTTCGAGTTCGGAATAGGCGTGCTCCAGTTCCTGGCGGCGTTCGTCTGCCGTGCGCATGGCCTGGAGCAGCGCGAGGATGCGCGGGATGAGCGGCGGCAGCAGGATCGCCGTGGTCACGGAAGCCAGCGCAGTGATCAGCTTCACCCAGCCCGAAAGCCAATAGGGCGGACGCTCGGCTTTCAGCGTCCACACCTCCATGAAGTGCGTGCCGCCGCAGGCCACGATAAAAAGCGCGAAGGCCAGCATCATCCAATGAAACGGCAGATCGCGCCGGGCCCGAATGACCACGTAGGTGAGCGTGCTGGAGATGGCGACGTAAGCGAGGCCGATGAAGAGATCGGAAACGCCGTGCAGCAGCATCAACTCCCGATTGAACAGGTAGCAATGCGCGTGCGGCATGAACATTTCGGCCCCGTGCCCTCCACCAAAAATCCAGACAGCACTGGCCGCCAGAATGAGGAATAAGATCCCCGAAGCGACGAGCATTCGACTGGAGGGCTTCAGCTTCATAAATCGCGCGAATTCTTTCCATGCGAACGCGCGGAGAGCAACGCGACGTGCACAATTGTTGCCGATTTACGCCAGTTCCAACCCAGACCAAGCCACAGTGATGAGGAAGGTGTGAAGGAAAGATTGCGGGTCAACGCGTGGCGTTTCGGATGTGGCGCTTCACTCGGATGCACGTTTTTTCCGAATGATTTTCCCGGGCAAAGTTTCGCGCATAAGCGCGCATCGCGGGACGGAGCCGATACTTGTGATGTTCAGCCATCCAAAAAAACAAAAGGAGTTCATATGATTAACATGGCCATTACCTTCCTCGTTATCGCTCTGATCGCCGCCGTACTCGGCTTCGGGGTGCTGGCGGGCACTGCGATGGAGATCGCGAAGATTCTCTTCTTCGTCTTCATCGTGCTGTTCGTGCTCTCGTTCCTCATGGGGCGCCGCTCGCCGCCGGTGTAGGGGGCGAAGGAACACGGACCTGATCTCCAGGAAGGTCCTCAAGGCTGCACGCCGCTGCGCTGCCTCCAGTGAGGTGGGTGGGCGGCGTGTTTGCTTGCCTTGGTTCGCAATGCGATGCCGCCGGTGGCCTGCCATTTTTGCTGTGGACTACAACAGCTGGTTCAGGCGCTGTTCGCTGAAACCTTCCATCTTTTCGGAGCCGACGAGGATTAGAGGAACACCGCGGCCGCCCATCTTTTCGAACTCCTCGCGGGCTTGGGGCGAGTGCTCCACGTCGCGTTCATCGTAGGGGATGCCCTTCTTCGCAAAGTACGACTTCGCCATCGCGCAGGCGGGGCAATGCGAGGTGGAATACATCACGACCTTTTTGCTACCGGCTGACGCGGGGAGGACACTGCTTTTGGGGTTCGCCGGATTGACGGATTGGCGGGCGCGTTCGTCGAGGAGGGTAGTCAACTCCTGCCGGGCAGCGTCCGCCTGCTGCTTCAAGGTTTTGAGGATGGTGGCTTTTTGCTGATAGACGGCGACCTCGGCGTTGAAGGCGGTGACGGACGCCGCGTCGTTCGCTTTCAGCGCCGTCTTCTTTTTCGCCAGAGCCTGGTATTCCACATTCAGCGCGGCTCCATCCTGGGCGAGCTTGGCTTCGAGTTGTTCGACCGCCTCGCGCTTGGACTGGATCTCGGCAGTCAGATCGCGGGGCTTCTCCTTTTCCAGCCCGGAGGCCAAGGCGTATTCCTTCGGGAGACTCTGAGCGACCGCATGCCGCATGGCTGGCGAGACGAAGGCCGCTCCAATCACCACAATCAATCCGAGGATCTGCAGCCCGACCGACGCCCGAACGCGGACCCAATGCAGGCAAAGAAAGATCAACTGCACAGGGGGAACTAAAAAGCACAGGACTCCCCACCCGACGTGTTCCCGAAATGCTTCGACCAGAAACCAGATGCCGCCGGCCAGGAGCAGAAGGCAGCCAAGAATGAGTAGCGTGACGGCAAGCGCGTCCATACGCGCTCCCCGTAGAGCATACGCCAAACCAGTTCAGACAAAGATTTGGCGTCGGAAAAACGGAGGGCCTGAGTGCTGGTTTACTGGCTCCCGGCAGTCACGGGGACGCACATGGAATAGTCGGCGAGCAATTCCGCCCGGCGGGCCGGCGTAAAGGGCGTAACGGCGTAGTCCCGCCTGGCGCCGTACCAGACCTCGGCGCCCGGCACGGCGTGCTCGATCCACTCGGCCACGGCGACCATGAGGACGATATCGCCCCGCCGGCAAGCGGGTGAATAAAAGGCCTGCCAGAGATTCACATCGAGCCAGCCACCGGGGGCGGAGGCATCGGGCAGGAGGGCTTCTTCTTCCTCGCAAGACAACAGCGGGCCACCGGCGCGGAAATCGTCAGAAGCGATTTCCAGATCGCGCACGAGGGCTTCGCGGCAACGGTCTAATTCGGATTCGGGCAAGGCTTGATCCAGACGGACAAGGAGAACGGCTCCGGTGGGCATGGGCGTCGACTGCTTTTAAAAACCAAGGGAATCGACGGATAAGCGTAAGAGATGGGGACAAGATCCTGGACCACTGGGGGAAGCGCTTTGGGGGGAGGGCATGATAACCCTCCGAGAGAGCAGGCCGTGTGCGCACCCCCCTCCCGATGAACCAACCTTTTTGGTAACTATGAAAAAAATCGATCTGCTTCGATGAGCCCCGATAGATACATTATTACCCCTTATTTAATATCGAACCCCACCAAAACGAGGCTCGCTGGGGAGCTTCTGACCCACCCGTCAGCTCCTCTTCCCCGCGAATTTTAAGCCGGCGCGCCCGGCATCACATTTGCGATGGCGCCGGGGTTCTGCGATCTGTGCTCCCAGTCATCCCAAAAATGAGTAATCCCGCAGCGGCCGCCGAACTGGAGCGAGTTTACGAGTTGGTGGAGGCGGCCTTTGCCGGAATGACCCTCGGCGGGGGCATAGGCCTGCACGAGGCGCGCGGGCTCGATGACTATGCGGACGATGCGACCCGGGCCGTATACCGGGCCAGCGATGAGCGAGAAGATTGGCACCGCCTCACGGCGGAGGAGCTGAACTTCTGCAGTTCGAGTCTCAGCTTCTTCGACGCCGAGGGCATGCGGTTTCACCTGCCGGCCTTTTTGCTCGCGGAATTGCGGGGCGAGTACGAGTGCGGCAGCGTCGTCTTTCATCTCGCCCAAAGTTTCCACGAAAATTTTGGCCTCCTTTCGCCAACCCAACGTACGGCGATCCGGGCGTTTCTTCGCTTCGTCTTCGACGATCCAGACTATCGGTCCGAGTGGCCGGACATTTTCGACGCACTCCACGGCTACTGGGCGGAAGGCGACTCCGGCCCGGATCAGCGCGATGCGTGAGAGAGAATTCCTGACCAAATGATGATGATAAGATGCCTATTCACACTCGCGGTGCAGGCCGGTTTGCTGGTCGCCTTTTCCGGCTGCGACCGGCACGAGCCCAAGATTGTTTTCCGCAGCCCGGATGGCCGCACTCTAACCGCGAAAGATTTGCAAGGAGCGACCGGCACCTTCCGGTACGAAATCGTCGGCAGCCAGGATTTGTCGCCGGAAGCGCAGCAACTGCACGAGCAGGCACGGGAAGCCGGCAGCGCTGGGGACCTTTCGAAAGCATTGGCTCTCCTGCAACAGGCATCGAGCCTGGCACCGCAGTGGCCCTACCCGGTCTACGATCAGGCCTACACCTGCCTGCTCATGAAAGATGCCGATAACGCCCGGAAATGGTATCAAAAGACGGTCGAGATGTCGCCGCGGGGGTTTTTCACGGCGCTCACGGCGCTCGACACGCTCAATCGCGAACACGAGGGCACTTTGCCGCAGGGAACCTATCTCGCGTTCCTCTCCCTCGAATGGACGGATGACGCAGAAAAGAGGGCAAAAATCGCCCGAGAACTCACCCACCGGGTGCCTGAATTTGCGCCGGCCTGGCAACAACTCTCCTCCCTCGTGGAGGACGACACGGAGAAACTCGCCCTGCTGAAAAAAGGCCTCGCCGCAAGACCGGACGCCGAGACGAAAGGTATGCTTGAGATTAACAAAGCCTTGATCCTCGATCGTCAAGGCGATCACGAAGGCGCCGTTCGATTGTTAGGCCAACTGGCACTCGATCCTCAGTCCACTTTTGCGACCGAACACATGGCCAAAGTGACCCTCGCCGAATTCCTCAAAAATCGATGAATTCCAACGTGAGGGGTTCCAAGAGGACCTCCATAAAGATTCCGACGCGAATCGACATCGCTGGTGGAGTGCTCGCGAGCCTGGTCATCCTCAGCCTGGGCGTCTTTGACCTGCGCCAAACCCTCACTCTTTTGCGGAGCGAGTCGATGGCGACCGCCAAAGTGGTGGGATACCGGGAGGGATCCAATCGAGGGGCACCAGTCTACCAGGTGAGGTATGTCTTTTCCCCCGACCCGGGCGCCCGGGAGTTCAAGCGGATGGATTTCCTGGGGCTTTCGTATTTGTGGTTTCCTCTTGCGAAGGCGGATTGGGAGAAGGCCATCGAAACCAAACAATTGGCCGTCAGATTCGATCCGGAAAACCCGGCCAACAACGCTCCCGTCCTTTCACCCCCGAGCCTCAGGCAGCCCGCTATCTCAATCATCATCGGCGGAATCATCTTCGCGATTACCCTTGGCGTCGCGCGGCGGCGACGAAGACTGCTCAAGGAGCAGGCGGTCTAACCGACCGGGACCAAACCTGTCATCATCGCAGCGCCGCTCAGGGGAGGTTTCCATCGATGCGTTTGAGCAGCTTCTTCGCGAAGCGATACTCTTTCACGTTCAGCACGACGGCGTAGATCATGATCGCGATGCAGATCAAGGCCAAGGGAATGCGGACGAACCGATTTTCAATGGCTGCCGCAGCGATCGCAAACGGGAGCCCCAGGATACTGAACCCCAGGTATCCCCCGCCACGCGCCTCAGCCAACCGTTCGGCGGCGCGGCGACGCGAGGCGACGGGATTTTTCATCTTGGCGGCGATTCGCTCGACGAATCGATCGAGCGTAAAACCTGTATCCCAATCGCTGTTGGAGAAACAAATACCAAACTCGAGCTGTACGGCGTGGAAAAACCGCACCAACCGATACCGGCCGGCAAAGGTGTCCAGAACCCCTTTCCCCTTTGCGGCGGGAGGGTGTGAGAGGAAGGCCAGAAACCGATCGGGATCGAAGGGCTGAGTGTTATCCTGCCGGGCTTGTTCGTACAGGCGGACCACCGTTATTCGAATATCTGAATTCGACGGGATATTGAGGGGTGGCATGATGGTGCGGAAGGGGTACACCGTCACCTAACGATTCCAGATCCGGCAAGCGTGAAGCCACCCGCCTTAGCAGATGGTTGGGAGCCGGATTTTGGGCGGGAAACGGGGTGGTGCTAGCATTGCCACAGCATCTTCGCGCCGCCTTTGGCGCAGGTGCAGCGGAAGACGTAAGCGCAACCGCCGCCGAAATTCATGTCGACCTCGTACTTGGGACCTTGCTCGAGCTGGGCCACGAAGGACATCGGTTTTTTGCAGCCGTCACATGCCGGAGTTTCTTCGCCCTGAATCCAGTAGGGAGTGCCACCCAGTTGTCCGAGGACTTCGCGCGTGCTGACTCCGTGGTCGGAAGCCCAAGCCGCGCGGGCTTCGTCGTAGTTTTTGGCCTTCTGGGTGACCAACTTCGCTCCATAACGAGTCTGGCGGAGGACCTGGCGACCCCGCGGGGCTTTGACCAATTTCAAATCGACGGCCGTGACGACGACCACGGCATTGCTCCCGGAGTTCGCCTCATATTGACCACACTGTCCCGGCTCCTGGTGGCACATGAAAAGCAGGAGCAGCTCATGCGTTTCACTGCAGCAGAGTTGCCCCAGGAATTGCATCCGGCTCCGGCACGACTTGCAAACCGGCCACGAAAGCGCACCGCCCGGAGCGCTGGGTTGCCCGCCGAATTTGGTATCGCTCGAAGCGGCGGGATCGGAATCAGGGACGTGAATCAGCAGCTGGCTCGTCATAGTTTAGAGCCCATCCTCATCTCATAGAACCGCCCATCGGCGGGATAGTCCTTTGGTCTTACCTTCGGCTATTTCCAGCCGCGACTTTTTGCGGTGGTGGAAGCAATCCATCACCGCGGTCCGGCTCAGGTTTCGCCATCGTGCTTCGGCGGGATCACAAGCTCGTCGATGACTCTGAGACGACGGACGACCAATTCTCCAATCTCGAGCCGTCGAATGCTGGCCCGCCGGACAACCAGCCGACCAATCGCAATGGCCCCAATGGCTATTGCTCCGACGGCAAGCGCGCTGAGCGCCAACGTTCCGACCGCGGCAGAGCCGACGGCCAGTGATCCAACGGCTCGCGAGGATTCCTTGGTATTTGTGGGACACGGTTTGCGCATGGCGAGGCGGCTTCAGCTATTTCTCTCCGCGGAGGTGGCGGAGGGCTTCTTTGATGGCGGGGGTGATGAAGGGGAGGCACTCGCCGATGGCTTTGGGGTTGCCGGGGAGATTGACGATGAGAGTGCGGCCGCGGGTGCCGGCAGTGCTGCGCGAGAGGATGGCGGTGGGGACCTTGGCGAAGGATTGCACCCGCATGATTTCGCCGAAGCCGGGGAGTTCGCGCTCGAGGATGGCACGGGTGGCTTCGGGGGTGACGTCGCGGGGGCTGGGGCCGGTGCCGCCGGTGGTGAGGATGAGGTCGCAGGCTTCTTCGTCGGCGAGGCGGCGCAGGAGGGTTTCGATCTGGGCTTGCTCGTCGGGGATGACGTAGCGGAGCCAATCGGCCATGGTGAAGCCGCACTCGGCGGCGACGAATTCAATCTCGGGGCCGCTGCGATCCTCGTATTCGCCGGCGCTGGCGCGATCGCTCAGGGTCACGCGGGCGATTTTCAGGCGGTGGGCGGCGTCGACTTCGCTCATGGTGGTGGTGCAGAGGGTTGAGCTGATCAGGATTTGATTTTCTCCGTCACGCGGATGGCTTCGATGACCATGGTTTTATCGACGGCTTTGCACATGTCGTAGATGGTCAGAGCGGCGACGCTCACAGCGGTGAGGGCTTCCATTTCCACGCCGGTCTTGGCGGTGGTGGAGACGGCGGATTCGATCAACACTCCGGTGTCTTCGACGGTGAAGGTGAGGTCGACGGCATCGACGGGGAGCGAGTGGCAAAGCGGGATCAGTTCGTCGGTGCGTTTGGCGGCCTGGATGGCGGCGATTTTGGCGACGGTGAGGACGTCGCCTTTCGGCAGGGCCTGGGCGCGGAGGGCGGCGACGGTTTCGGGCTGCATGCGGACCCAGCCGGCGGCCTTGGCCACGCGGCGCTGAAGCGGTTTGTGGCCGACATCGACCATGCGGGCGCTGCCGGAGGCGTCGAGGTGGGAGAAGGTCGGTGCGGGCGGATTCACGGGAAGACGATGGATGAGGTGCGGCGGGATTTGAAGGGGGGAATTCTGACCTTTTGGTTGCGTGCGCGTGGCTGCTGCTCCGTGGCTCACGCAGCCCTCTGCGTGAGATGAAAAGGATCACCATGCGCCTCCGGCGCAGGCACTGTCGTTTCACGCTGGTGGGCTGCGTGAACCACAAGGTGACAGCCACACGGGCAGGATTCTGCATGGCTCCGGGGAAAATCGGGCTCACGGATCGCTGGGAGCGTGGTTATGCTCGGCGACTTGTCTTCCTCCATGTTTTGCTCGCACGTCAATTTCGCTCTCTCCCGTCGGGATTTCTTTGGCCGCTTTGGTCTGGGGCTCGGGGGCGCAGCGTTGACGGAGCTGCTGCGAGGGGGACCGCAGACACGGGCAGCGACTTCCCCGGCGGTGGCGAGTCCGTTTCGTGGGGTTTTGGCGCAGCCGCATTTTGCGCCGAAGGCGAAGCGGGTGATCTATCTCTTCATGGCGGGCGGGCCGTCGCAGCTGGAGACCTTTGATTACAAACCCCTGCTGAAGCAGCGCCAGGGTGAGGATCTGCCCGCAGAGGTGCGCATGGGGCAGCGGCTGACGGGGATGTCGGGGAATCAGGCGCGGCTGCCGCTGGCGGGGTCGCTTTATAACTTTGCGCAGCATGGACAAAACGGGGCGTGGGTCAGCGAGCTGCTGCCGTGGACGAGCAAGATGGTGGATGACGTTTGTTTTGTCCGGTCGCTCAACACCGACCACATCAATCACGACCCGGCGATTACGTTTTTTCAGACGGGGCATCAACTCGCGGGACGGCCAAGCATGGGCGCGTGGCTTTCGTACGGGCTGGGCAGCGCGAACGAAAATCTGCCGGCGTTCGTCGTGCTGATCTCGAAAGATCGCATCGATCAGCCGCTGTATTCGCGCCTGTGGGGCAACGGCTTTTTGCCGAGCATTCACCAGGGGGTGCAATTCCGCAGCGGCGGCGACCCCGTCCTCTATTTGCAAAATCCGGGCGGAGTGAGTGCGGCGAGCCGGCGCAAGATGCTCGATCGGTTGGCGGAGCTGAATGCGCTGCAATTTCAGGACCTCGGCGACCCGGAGATCAATGCGCGCGTGGCTCAATACGAGATGGCGTATCGCATGCAGACCAGCGTGCCGGATGTGGTGGACCTCTCGAAGGAACCGGCGGCGACGTTCGAGCTCTATGGCGAGGAGGCGCGGCAGCCGGGGTCGTTTGCGGCGAACTGCCTGCTCGCGCGCCGGCTGGCGGAGCGGGATGTGCGGTTCATCCAGTTGTATCATCCCGGCTGGGATCAGCACGGTGGTTTACCCAAGGCGATCAAGCGGCAATGCACGGATATCGATCGCGCGAGTTATGCCCTGGTCACGGATCTGAAGCAGCGCGGTCTGCTCGACGATACGCTGGTGGTGTGGGGCGGTGAATTCGGGCGGACGAATTATTCGCAGGGCAAACTGACGGCGACCGACTACGGCCGGGATCATCATCCGCGGTGCTTCACCATGTGGCTCGCGGGGGGCGGGATCAAACCGGGGCTGATCTACGGAGCGACGGATGACTTCGGCTACAACGTGACGGAGAACCCGGTGCACGTGCACGATCTGCAAGCCACCCTGCTCCATCAACTCGGGATCGACCACGAGCGGCTGACGTACAAACATCAGGGCCGGTACTACCGGCTGACCGATGTACACGGGCACGTGGTGAAGGACATCCTGGCGTAGGGCAGGGCGGGAAAAATTGTGGCTGTCAGCCCCGTGGCTCACGCAGCCCCTGCGTGAGATGAAAAGGATCACCCTGCGCCGGAGGCGCAGGCACCATCTTTTCACGCAGGGGGCTGCGTGAACCACGGAGTGACAGCTGCTCCGGGCAACTACCCAAATATCCCGCTTGCCGATTGGTGTGCGATGGGGACGATGCAGGCGGTGTTTCCTCTCCGCCTGAACCGATTTTGCCTGCCGGCCCTTTTTGCTGGAGCTGTGGGGGTGGCGGCGTATGGGGCGGATCCGACACCGGCTCGCGAGAAGCTGAACAAAGGGGCGTACGCGGAGGTGTTTGAGGCGGCGAAGAAGGAAGGCGATGGCGCAGCGTTGCCCTGGGTGATGCTGCGGGCCGAGGCGCTGGTGGCGATGGGGCGCACAGCAGAGGCGCGCGATTTTCTGGTGAAGATGGGCAAACGCTTCCCGCTCGATCTGCCGCTACGGCTGATGATCTACGAGACGGCAAAGCGGACGGGCGCGCAGAAGCAGGCCACCGATGCGCTGAATGAGATGGATCGGCTGGGTGGATCGCGGGAGTGGGCGTATCGCGCGCCGGAGGAGCGCGTGGCGCTGGGCCGGGTGGCGTTGCTGGTGGGCGGCGATCCGAAGCGGGTGCTCGATCTGTTTTACGATCCGTTGCGGAAGGAGAAGCCGGATTTCCCGGGCAGCTACATCGCGACCGGGCAGCTGGCGCTGGCGAAAAACGACTTCGCGCTCGCAGCGCGCACGTTCAATACGGCGACGCAGAAATTTCCGCAGGAAGCCGAAGCGTGGTTCGGCCTGGCACGGGCTTTTGCCCCGAGCGACACGGCGCAATCAGTGGCTGCGCTGGAGAAGGTCTTCGCGCTGAACCCGAATCACACCGGGGCACACCTGCTCCGCGCGGAGCATCACCTGGATGCGGAACGCTACGGCGAGGCCGCGGCGGAGTTACAGACCGTGCTGAAGACGAACCCGACTTCGCCGGAGGCGCATGCGTTGCGCGCCGTGCTGGCGAATCTGCGCGGCGATCCGGCCGGAGAAAAAGCGGCGCGCGATGAAGCGCTCAAGCCGTGGGGGGCGAATCCGGTGGTGCCGCATCTCATGGGACGCAAGCTCTCGCAGAAGTATCGCTTCGCCGAAGGTGCGGCGCTGCAGCGGGAGGCGCTGAAATTTGACGGGGGCTATCTGCCCGCGAAATCACAACTCGCCAACGATCTCCTGCGGCTCGGGGAAGATGGCGAGGGCTGGAAACTCGCGGAGGAAGTGCAGAAGGCCGATCCGTACGACGTGGTGGCGTACAATCTCACCACGCTGCGCGATGCGATCGCTCATTTTCAGACCCTGAACAGCGAGCATTTCGCGGTGCGGATGGATCCGAAGGAGGCCGAGGTGTATGGGGCCGAAGTGCTCGCCCTGCTGGAACGCGCGCACAATACGCTCACCTGGAAATACGGCCTCGATCTCAAGCAGAAGACGATCGTGGAGATTTTTCCGGACCAGAAGGATTTCGCGATTCGGACTTTCGGACTGCCCGGTGGCGCAGGGTATCTCGGCGTTTGTTTTGGCCGGGTGATCACGGCGAATAGCGCAGCAGCCCGGCCGGGTTCGAACGCGAACTGGCAGGCGATTTTGTGGCACGAGTTTTGTCATGTGGTGACCCTCACGCTCACCCAAAACAAAATGCCGCGCTGGCTGAGCGAAGGGATCAGTGTGTACGAGGAACGGCAGCAGCGCGGGCCGGGCGCCGGCACGCCGACCGGCTGGTGGGGCGAGCAGATGAAGCCGCGGTATCGCGCGATGATTTTTAACGACGAGGACTTCACGCCGGTGTCGCAGCTAAGCGCGGCGTTCATGCGGCCGAAATCGCCGGTGCATCTGGGCTTTGCTTATTACGAATCGTCGCTCGTGGTGGAGTGGCTGGTCCAGCGCTGGGGGCTGGATAAAATGAAAGCGCTGCTCGCCGATCTCGCGCAGGGGAAAGAGATCAATGCGGCGCTGGCAGCGAATTTTGCGCCGATCGAGCAACTCGATACCGAGTTCGCCGTGCACGCGCGCATGCTGGCGACCCAGGTCGGGCCACAGGCCGATTGGACCAAACCGGCGCCGAAAGAGATCGCGACTTCGCAGGCCGCGCAAAAGCTCCTCGCGGAAAAGCCGAACAACTACGACGCGATCCTCGCCTATGCGGAAAAACTGCTCGGGGCGAAGCAATGGGCCACCGCGAAGCAGCATTTGCAAAAGCTGCTCGAGCTTTACCCCGACCAGCGCGATCCGGAGGGACCGTACCTGATGCTCGCGCGGGCCCAGCGCGAGCTGGGCGAAGCCGACGCGGAAGTGGCCACGCTCACCAAGCTGGCCGATCTCACGCCCGAGGCGACGGATGCGTTTGCGCGGCTGATGGAGATTCACGCGGCGCGCAAAGCGTGGCCGCAGGTGCAGGATTTTTCAGCCCGGGCGCGGGCGGTCGATCCGCTGAAGCCGGAGCCTTATCGTTATGCGGCGGATGCGGCAGAAGCCACGGGGGATCGCGTAGCAGCGATCGCGGCTTATCGCACGCTGCTGCGGCTCGACCCGGCCGATCCGGCGGAGATGCACTACCGGCTCGCGCGGCTGCTGCATGCGGATCGCCAGCCGGAAGCGAAGCGGCAGGTGTTGCTCGCGCTGGAAGAAGCGCCGAGGTTTCGGGCAGCGCTCCAGCTTTTACTCGAAATTGCCGGCCAATCCGCGGGGCCTTCGGAGGTTAACAAACCGACTGTTCCCGCGAATCCGCAATGATGCTTCGTCCGGTCCTTCTTTTCTTCACCGCGCTTTTATTGCTGCTCACCAGCCCGCAGGCATCGGCCCAGCGTTCCGGCCGTCGCGAAGGTCGGGATGGAGATATCAACAATCCCCGGGGGAATCAGCACTCGTTCGAGACGCCCTCTTGGACCAATACGCCGGGGTTTGAGAAGGATGTCTTCACGTTTGTGCGCGTGATCTACCACACGGGAGGACGGGGGCGCCGGGGCTGGGGCGGCAAGTGGATGACCGATTGGCCGGATGCGGACCTGAACTTTGCCTGGCGGCTGCAGCAGATGACGTCCCTGAAGGTCGATCCGAATGGCAAATGCCTGGAGATCACCGATCCGGAAATTTTGCGCTATCCGTTCATCTACATCGTGGAGCCGGGCGATATTTACTTCACCGACGAAGAAGCGGCGATTCTCCGGAAGTATCTGCTGAACGGTGGTTTTTTGATGATCGACGATTTCTGGGGCGAGCAGGAGTGGGACGTGATGGCAACCGAGATGAAGAAGGTTTTCCCGGATCGTGACTTCAAGGATCTGCCCCGGTCCCATCGCGTCTTTCACAGTGTCTTCGACCTGCCCGATTCGCTGAACCTGCAATGCCCCAACGTGGATCTCGGCACGGCGAGCCAATACAATGGCGGCATCACGTGGGAACGGCCCGACGCCCAGGAGGTGCACATTCGCGGCATCACCGACGACAAAGGCCGGCTCTGTGTGATCGCCTGCCACAACACGGACAACGGCGACGGCTGGGAGCGCGAAGGCGAGAACCAGTATTACTTCAAAGAGTTCTCCGAGAAAAAAGCCTATCCCCTCGGCATCAACATCATCTTCTACGCGATGACGCACTGATGATGACCGCTCCGATTTTCACCACCAAGACACCAAGGCAACAAGCGGGGCAAATGGTGCCCCCTTCAGAAGTCTTGGTGTCTTTGTGCCTTGGTAGTTCAACCTGTCTTTCCGCATGAGTACCCAGCCCCCGAATCTTCCGAACGCCGATGCCGAAACTTTTGCACAGCTGCAGGCGGCCAAGCCGCGGATTTTGCAGGAGCTGGGGAAGGCGATCGTGGGGCAGCACGAGGTGATCGAGCAGATCCTGATTGCGCTGATGGCGGGGGGGCATTGCTTGATCACGGGAGCGCCGGGGTTGGCGAAGACGCTGCTGGTGAAATCGATCGCGCAGATTTTTCACCTCGAGTTTCGGCGGATTCAGTTCACGCCGGATTTGATGCCGACCGACATCACGGGCGTGGAGATTTTGCAGGAGACGTCGGAGGGGCGGCACTTGTCGTTCGTGAAGGGGCCGATCTTCGGAAATATGATTTTGGCGGACGAAATCAACCGTACGCCGCCGAAGACGCAGGCGGCGTTGCTGGAGGCGATGCAGGAGCATCAGGTGACGGCGAGCGGGCGGCGGTATGCGCTGCCGGAGCCGTTTTTTGTGCTCGCGACGCAGAACCCGATCGAGATGGAAGGGACCTATCCTCTGCCCGAGGCGCAGCTCGATCGTTTCATGTTTAACGTGGTGATCGACTATCTGCCCGAGGCGGATGAAGTGGCGGTGATTCAGCGGACGACCTCGGCGAAGAGCGAGCCGATCGAGGCGCTTTTCAGCGGGGAAGATGTGGAGCGGTTTCACGCACTGGTGCGGCAGGTGCCGATTGCGGAAGACCTGGTGCGCTATGCGGTGCGGATCGCGGCGGCGACGCGACCGCGGCAGCCGGGAACGCCGGATTTTGTGAATGAGCTGGTGGGCTGGGGCGCGGGTACACGGGCGGCGCAGTTTCTCACGCTCGGGGCCAAGGCGCGGGCGCTGCTCCACGGACGGGCGCATGTTTCGAAGGAGGATATCACCGCGCTGGCGATGCCGGTGCTGCGGCATCGGGTACTGGTGAACTACCGCGCAGAGGCGGAAGGCGTGAGCGTGGCGAAGCTGATCGAGCGGGTGCTGGGGACGGTGAAGGGGTAGGAATGATGGAGCATAGGCTTTAGCCTGCTCGTGGCATCACGAAGGAGGCTCCTCCACCTTTCCGCAGCCTGAAGGCTGTACACCAACGGTGCGCGCCGCCTTTGGCGGGTGGGTTTTCGGGGCGGCTCCAGGAAGAGCCGCCTACGTTCGCTTCGCGGGATTTAGGCGCGCTATAACAGCAGCGCAGGGACCATTTGGCCGGGGGCGGTGTCGGTTTTGACCTGGAGGAGGGCGTTGGTGCCGGCGAGGGAGAAGGTGTCACCGGAGCTGGACCAGCGGCGGGGGACGGCGACCAGGCAGCCCTGGACGGTGAGCTGGGCGGGCCAATAGGTTTCGCGGAGGTCGCCTCTGAGTGTTTCGGTGCCGCCGAGTTCAGCATAGACGAGGTTGAGTTCGGCAGAGGGAGGGAGGCCTTGGAGGACTTCAAGTGCCTGCCGGATGGCGACGTGGAAACAGACGAAATGGGAGACGGGATTGCCGGGGATGACGAAAGCCGCCTGCGCGCCGCGGGTGGCGAAGATGAGGGGTTTGCCGGGCCGGAGGTTGATCTTGTCGAAGTGGATGGTGAAGCCGGCTTCGGTGAGGACGCGGGCGCCGAAATCGTAGTCGCCCACACTGGCACCGCCGGAGATGAGCAGGACATCGGCTTCGTGGCTCTCGGCGATCCAGTGGGCCAGGCGAGCCGGGTCGTCGCCGCAGCGGCTTTGGAGGATGAGGTGGGAAGCGGTCTGGGCGAGGAGGCCGGCGAGGAGGGCGGAATTGGTATCGCGGATTTTGCCGCGAGGGACGGGTTGTCCGGTCGGAGGGATGAGTTCGTCGCCGGTGGCGATGTGGCTCACGCGGGCGGCGGGCACTACCGGGACGTGGACCGCGCCGACCTGGGCGAGGATCGCAAGATCGGCGGGGCCGAGGCGGGTGCCGGGCGCGAGGACGACGGTGCCGGTTTCGGCTTCAACGCCGCGTTTGCGGACGAAGAGCTGTCTAGGGCGCTGGCGCGGGCGCATCCACTCCCCTTCCCGTTCCGTCTCTTCCTGCATGATGACCTGGCTGGCGCCGGCGGGGAGTTCGGCGCCGGTGAAGATGCGGGCGCATTCGCCCCGCTGGAGGGTGAAATCGGGCACCGAACCGGCGGCGATTTCGCCGACCACCTTGAAGCGCTCGGAATGGTCCTCGGCACTGATGGCGTACCCATCCATCATGGAACGATCGGCGGCGGGGTAAGCGGCGTCGGCCTTGATCTCGGCAGCCAGCACGCGGCCGAGGGCTTCGGCGAGCGGGACGGTTTCCGCAGCGCGAGGGCGGAATTTTTCGGCAATCGTCCGGCGGGCTTCGGTCAACGTGATCATGCAGGGAAGCTGCAAACAACCGGGCAGCTTGGCCAGTGCGAAGGCGGTGCAGACCCGTGAACGGCTGATTTTTCCGCCGCGGAAAACCTCACGTTCCTACTGGCAAAGCCCGCAGCCCTGCCTATGCTCCGCGCCCCTTTTCACACCATGTATCGCACCCACTCTTGCAACGACCTTCGCTCGGAACATGTCGGCCAGACCGTCACGCTTTGCGGTTGGGTGAATACCAATCGTGATCACAAAGGCGTCATTTTCGTCGATCTCCGCGACCGCGAAGGCGTGACCCAGGTGGTTTTCCGCCCGGAAGAACATCCGGAAGTCGCCGCCGCGTCGCACAAGCTGCGGGGTGAAGACGTAATCCAGGTCACCGGCCGAGTGGATGCGCGGGTCGAAGGCACGGTGAACGCCGGCCTCGCCACCGGACAGATCGAAGTGGTCGCCAGCGGGCTCACCGTCCTGAACAAGGCCGAAGTGCCGCCCTTCCCGCTCGACGATCCGAAGGTGAACGAAGACCTGCGGCTCGAGTACCGCTACCTCGATCTGCGCACGGCGCCGATGCAGAAGAACCTGAAGACGCGTCATCGCGTGGTGAAAACGACGCGCGATTACCTCGACGAACGCGGTTTCCTCGAAATCGAAACGCCGATCCTTTCCAACCCGACGCCGGAAGGGGCGCGCGATTTCCTCGTGCCGTCCCGCCTGAACCCGGGTGAATTTTACGCGCTGCCGCAGGCGCCGCAGCAGTACAAGCAGCTGCTGCAGGTGGCCGGGCTGGAGAAGTACTTCCAGATCGCGCGCTGCTTCCGCGACGAAGATCTCCGCGCGGATCGTCAGCCGGAGTTCACCCAGATCGACCTCGAGGCGTCGTTCATCACCGAGCAGGACATCCAGGACCTGATCGAAGGCCTGCTCGTGCGCATCTTCCGCGAAGCGCGCGGCGTCGAGATCCCGGTCCCCTTCCCGCGCATGACCTACGCCGACGCCATGCACCGCTATGGCAGCGACAAGCCGGACACCCGCTTCGGCCTGGAGCTGGTCGACGTGGCCGACGTCTTCCGCGACTCGCAATTCAAGGTCTTCCGCAGCATTCTCGATGGCGGCGGCGTGCTCAAGGCGATCAACGCCAAGGGCGCCGCGGCGTCGCTGAGCAAGGAACAGCTCAAGAAATGGGAAGAGTGGGTCAAGACCGAGTTCGGCGCGAAGGGGCTCGCTTACATCAAGTGGAGCGTCGGTGGCGAATGGGAGAGCCCGATCGTGAAGTTCTTCACCGACGCGGAAAAAGCCGCGCTGGCCGAACGCATGGGTTTCGTCGAAGGCGACGTGCTTTTCTTCGGCGCGGACAAACTCGAAGCTGCCTGCGAAGTGCTCGGCCGCGTGCGTCTGCGCTGCGCCGATCTGCTCGGCCTGCTGGACGAGACCAAGCTGAACTTCCTCTGGGTCGTGGATTTCCCGCTGCTGGCCTTTGTGCCGGAAGAAAGCAAGTGGGTCGCGGTGCATCATCCCTTCACCCGCCCGAAGACCGAAGACATCCCGCTGATGGAAGCCGGCGAGTACGGCAAAGTCCGCGCGGTGGCTTACGACGTCGTGCTGAACGGCGTGGAGCTCGGTGGCGGTTCGATCCGAATTCACGAGCGTGATTTGCAGGCGAAACTCTTCAGCGTCCTGGGCGTGAATGAAGAAGAGCAGGCGCACAAGTTCGGCCACCTGCTCAAGGCGTTCAGCTTTGGCGCGCCGCCGCACGGTGGTCTGGCGCTGGGGCTCGATCGCCTGGTCATGCTCATCGCCGGCGCGGCCAGCATCCGCGAAGTGATCGCCTTCCCGAAGAACAACCGCGGCGTGGATCTGATGACCCACAGCCCGGTGGAAGTGGACTTCAAGCAGCTGCGCGAAGTGTACATCCAGAGCACGGCGAAGAAGGGCTAAGCGGACCGGAATTCGGCCGATTTTTCAAAAACGCGTAGCGGGAGAGAGCCTCCTGCTACGCGTTTTTGCGTATTGGGAAAAGTACCTAGGGGTGAGTCTGAGATTCAGGAAGGGCCTGAGGAAGGTCACGGTCAGGTCCTGACGGACTCGCCTGCCACCAGAACAGGTAGTCGGCGCGGTGGCAGGGGTTTGCGGGGTGCTGGAGCTTGGTTGCGAAAAATAACCCGCGGCAATGACGCAGCGGAGAGCAAGAGCCCTGAACCCTTAAACGAGAAAGCACCCCAAGTGAGAATGATCCCGAACCTGATCTCCCGAACTCGATACCGATCGAACCCCGTCCCCTTCCAGCCCTGGCTAAAACGCGCGGCGAGCTGTGTGCTCGCGGCGCTTTCCGCGATCGCCACGCCGCAAGCCCGCACACAGGAAACCATCCCCGTGCCCGGCACGGCGGAGGCCCTCTCCCAAATTGATGGCAGTATTACCGCAGCCTTCCGCACGCCAAACTCGGCGGTTGGGGCCGGTCCGGGCATCAGCGCGGATGGCCGCTACTTCGCTTTCACGACCAATGCGACCAACGTGGTGCCCGGTCAAAATGCGATCGGGGGCAGCCCGGTGGCGAACCTCTTCTTCCGCGACCGCGTGACGGGGACGACCAGGCTGGTCTCGAAAATCTTCGGCACGGCGGCGACCACCGCCGGTGGATGTAGCTTTCCCTCGCTCAGCCGCGATGGCCGTTACCTGACCTTCCTGAGCACGTCGACGACGCTCGTGAGCCCCGGCACCACTGGTCAGCAGGTTTTCCTGTACGATAGCGAAACCGATCAGGTCACCCTGGTCTCGCACGCCGCTGGCTCGGCGACCGCTGCGGCCAATAACACCAGTATCCAGCCGGTGATGAGCGCGGACGGCAGCACGATCATCTTCTCCAGCCTCGCGACAAATCTCGTGACGCCTTTCACGGCGGCCGGTTCGTTTGCCAGCGTCTACTGCTACCGCCAGGCGACGGGGGCAATCAGTCTCGTCTCGGCCAAAGCGGGGACGACGACGAATGAAGGCGCCAACGCCACGGTGGCCACTCGTTCCGTGAGCACGGATGGCCGCTGGGTCGTTCTGTCCACGCAGGCGACGAATGTCGTGAGTGGACAAACAACCGTTTCCGGCAATTCGACCAACGTCTACCTCGCCGACACGCTCGGCCAGGTGCCGACGATTCTGTGCAACCACGCGGCGGGTTCTCCCTCCACGCCAGGCAATGGCAGCACCTCCGGGTCGGTCACGGGCGTCAGCTTCGATGGCAAATTTGTGGCCTACCTCAGCGCCGCGACGAACCTGATTCCGGATCAGACCACCACCAACGTCCAAGTCTATCTCTACGATCGCGAGAACGACAAAAACATCCTCGTCTCCCACACCGCGGCAAACCCGCTTGTGGCGGCGAATGCGAAGGGCGCTTTTTCGAACAGCAACGCCAACAGCCTCGTCCTCAGCGATGACGGCCGGTTTTGCGTCTTCTCCAGCGCGGCGACCGACCTGCTCGGCGAATACAGCGGCGCGGGTTCCCAAGTTTACCTGTACGACCGCCTCAGTGGCGGCAATACGCTGGTCTCGCACCTGGCGACCGGTTCCTCGAACGGCAGCGCGGGAACGGTGATCGATGCGGTGATCAGCGCCAGTGGCCAGCGCGTGCTCTTTTCCAGCACCGGGGGCGACCTGATCGAGGAACTGCTGTACGGCATCCTGGGCGTAGCCAATGTGTACGCCTACGACAATGGCGGCGAATACGCTCTGCGTCTCGTGAGTGGCGTCGAATTGAATGCGTTCCAGACCGCGCAGATGGCGGCGATCAGCCCGATCGTAACGGCGAACGGCGAGTTCGGCGTGTTTGCTTCTGCGAGCGGCGAATTCACCTCGCTCGACGGCAATAACGTGGCGGACTTTTTCGGGGTGAAACTCTCGCCCATCGCGGCCGATCCCACGCCTGTGATCAGCACGGTCGACGTGCCGAGCGGCTCTTTCCCGGCCAACGGCACGCTCGAGTTCACCGTCCACTGGACCAAGCCGGTCAATATCACGGGGACACCCTCGCTCTCGCTGGCTCTCGGCTCGATGCAGGTGAGCGCGATGTTCGAGGCCAGCGCCAGTACGGCAAGCGCTTCGGTCTTTCGCTACCGGCTCCAGCAGGGTGACCGGATTTCCAACGGCTTCAGCGTGCTCTCTCCAATCGTTTTGAATGGCGCAACGATCACCGATCCCGAAGGCCGCGACGCGAAGCTGACCTTCGCGGAAACGCACGTGGACAATGTAAGGATCGATAACACCGCGCCGGTCGTGGCTTCGGTGAACACGCCCGACAAGGGAGTGTACGTGGCGGGGCAGACCCTCGACTTCACGGTGAACTTCTCCGAACCCGTGACCGTCAATACCCAGCAGGGCACGCCTTCGCTGGCGGTGACGATCGGCAACACGCAGCGCGAGGCCGCCTATCTGGACGGCTCGGGCACGGAAACGCTGGTCTTCCGCTACACGGTTCAGGCGGGTGAATTCGACAACGACGGGGTGGTCCTCGCGCCCGCCATTTCGCTGCACGAAGGCACGCTCAAGGACGCCGCCGGCAACGTCGCGGAACTCGAGCTGAACAACGTGGGCTTCACCGGAGGCGTGAAGGTCGACGCAATCGTGCCGACCATCACGGCGGTATCGGTGCCGCGGAACGGCCTCTACGCCGCGAACCGCGATCTCGACGTCACCCTCACACTCGACAAGAACGTGACCGTCGACACCACCAACGGCATCCCGGGCATCTCGGCGAAAGTCGGCACGGCCAAGCGCTACTTTGTCTACCTGTCCGGCTCGGGCAGCAGCACGCTGATCTTCCGCTACACGACCGTCGCGGGTGACAACGACGCTGATGGCATCGAGCTCGGCAACGGGTTGATCACGAACAGCGCGATCTTCATGGACACCGCAGGCAACAACCTGAACGCGGCCTTCCCGGCGACCGTCCCCTCCACCGCAGGCGTGCTCGTCGATACGCAGAGCCCCGACGCCCCCTCCCCGGCTGCGCTCGTCGCGGCGGATGATACCGGCGCACTCTCGGCCGACCGTATCACCAAGCTGAGCGACCTGACCTTCACCGGCTCGGCGGAAAGCGGCACCTCGGTGAAACTGATGATCGGCGCCAGCGAATACGGTCCGGTGACGGCCGTGGACGGCATCTGGAGCATTCCGGTGACCGGCCTAGGCGAAGGCCTCCACTTCGTCGTCGCGACCGCGACGGACGCCGCGGGCAATAGCAGCGACACGTCGATCCCGATCAGCGTGCTGATCGATCAGACCGCACCGACGACCATGATCGGCACGCCTTCGGCGACCGCGACGGGGCCTGGGCCGGTGAGCGTCGCGATCAGCTACAGCGACGATCGTTTCGACGAGAGCACACTCAGTGAAAGCAACATCACGCTCAACAAGACCGGCACGGCGAATGGGACCGTGACTGTCTCCGGCAACGGCAGCAGCCGCACCGTGACGATCTCGAACATCGTCGGCAACGGCACCCTCGGGATCAGCGTTGCCGCCGACACCGCCAGCGACGTCGCGGGCAACCCCGCCCCCGCCGCCGGTCCGAGCGCGACCTTCACCGTGGTGAATAACCGCAACCCGATCGCCGCGACCGATGGTCCGCTCTCCGTGATCGAACCAAACGTGGCCACCCTCGACGTGCTGAACAACGACACCGATGACGACGGCGACAGCCTCACCATCACCAGCGTGACCCAGGGTACCCACGGCACCGTGAGCATCGCGGCGGACGGCAAATCCCTGCAGTTCCAGCCGCAGGCCGGCTACCAGGGCAGCGACGAGTTCACCTACACGATCAGCGATGGGCACGATGGCTCGGCCACCGGCAGCGTCACCATAGCGATCTCCGATGGCGGCCCCGAGTCTTACGACCAGTCGGTCCTCCTCGTGGGCGGCACGGGCACCAAGGGCGACGCCGTGGAAGGCGAAGAAGGCTCGACCTATTCGAGCCTCCAGTTCCCCACGATCAACAACGCCGGGCAGATCGCCTTCGCCGCCACGATCCGCGGTGCCGCCCAAACCTATCGCGCCATCGTCGCCGGGGCTCCGCCGGTGGTGGTCGCCCGCCAGGGTGAAGCCGCTCCGGGCACCGAAGCGAAGTTCGATATCTTCGGTTCGCCCGCGCTGACCGAGGAAGGCAAGGTCGCTTTCCACGCGCACCTCGCCGGCCCGACGATCCGCGGCACCAATCGCAGCGGCATCTGGAGCAATATCGCCGGCCATGGCCTAGAGCTGATCGCCCGCTACGGGATGTCGGCCGACGGTCTGCCCGCGGACGCCCGCTGGAAGAGCTTCGCCGCGCTGTCGGCTAGCGACGATCTGATCGCCTTCACCGCCACCCTGGTGCGCAACAACAAGAGCGTGGACGCCAGCAACGACATGGGCCTGTGGATCCGGGTGCACAACCGGACGCTGCTCGTGCTGCGCAAGGGCGACGTCCTGCCGATCAGCGGCTCGCCGAAAGTCGCGTCGTTCGTCGCGCTCGACCATACCAACGACGCGGGCAGCCATGGCGCGAGTGTGGCGAACATCGCGATCGATGCGCAGGTGAAATTCACCGACGGCTCCACCGCCTGGGTACGCGTGGCTCCGGAGACGGCTCCCGTGGTCCTGCTGCGCAAAGGCGACAAGTTCGACAACGACTCGGTCAATGCGATCAGCAACCCGACCCTCGGTCTCGATGGTGAAACCGGCACTGCCGTGCTGAGCCTCGCTTCAGGCACCGGCGTCGCGGTTCACGACGACCAGACCGTGTCCCTCGCGGCGGCCACCGGCGATGCGATCAGCGGCATGAAAAACGGCGTGCTGACCAGCGTCACCGCGGCGGTGTCCGATCGCGCGACGGCGGTCGGTTTCCTCGGTACGTTCAAGGCCGACGGGCTCGGCTCGGCGGCGCGGCCGGCGCTCTTCCTGAGCGAAGGCGGCGAGCACCAGGTGCTGGCCTACAAGGGGCAGGTCACGCCGGTGGGCAAAGCGACGTGGGCGAAGTTCGGCAGCTTTGCGATGCCGCGCCTGCTCGGTCCGCTCTTCCAGGCGCAGACCGCCTCGGCGGGCAAGACCGCACGCTCGCTCTGGGCGACGGATCGCAGCGGCGACCTCCACTCGCTGGTGGAAGTCGGTGGGAACCTGGATGTGCGCAAGAGCATGCAGAAAGTCGTGAGTTTCGATGCCGTGCGCCTCGAAGCCGTGGCCCCGATGGTGAACCGTTCGTACAATCAACGCCGCCAGATCGTGTACGTCGCGGCGCTGCGCGATGGCCGGACGGCCATTGTGCGGGCGGATATTCCGTAAGGAGCAAATCGTTTGTGAAGCACGCAGCCGCCGGAGGGAAACCTTCGGCGGCTGTCGTTTTATTGGAGTCCAGCCTCCAGGCTACGGAAAGGTGGTGGTGCTGGTTTCCTGCAGCCACGAGCAGGTTAAAGCCTGTACTCCGACAACCCCTGCGTGAACCACGGTGTGACAGCGACGATTACAACACGATCGGGGGCTTGGCGAAGACGTTGCCGCGGTCGAGGAGGATGGTGTTGGTGCCGGCGCCGCCGATGACCTTGAGGGTGGATTTGGTGATGACTTGGGCGGTGGCGAGGTTGTCACCGAAGGCGAGCTGGTCGTCCCCGGGGCCGAGGTCGAAGGTGGCGGCCTGGAGGAAGGTGGTCGTGGTCAGGGAGTCGTGAGGGATTTCGATATTCACGGTATCGAAGCCATCGCCCATCGAGACCGAAACCGTGCCGCCGATGATGCTGTCCTCGATATAAAGGTTGCTGGCGGCAACGCCGAATTTGCCGGTGAATTTGCCGGTCATCATCACTTCCTTGAGGTTCAGAGTTTCGCTGTCGTTGGCCGTGCTGCCGGAGAGATAGGTCAGCGAGCCAATCGTCATGCGGTGGAAGTCGGAGTTAATACTGGGGTCTCCACCCGAAAAGCTAGCATTGTCGTTGCCGGAGCCGAGCTTGAGGGTCACCGCTCCGACGCTGCCGGGACCGAAGACACTCACGATATCGCTCCCGGTGCCGCCAGCGACGGCGAGGCTGCGGATGGAGCCATTCGGGAGGACGATCGAGGTATTGTTGAGTCCGTCTCCGAGCGCGATGTCGACCGAGCCGATCGTGAACGGGAAGGTAGTCGCCGAGATGCCGACGTAATCCTGACCACTGCCGCCGACAAACTTCACTTTCCCCTTCACGGTCACATCACCCGCGAATCCATTTCCGCCGAAGCTGAAAGAATTGTAGTCGCGCGGGCTGCTGAATTCCACGTTACCGAAGACGGAATTCGCGCCGTTGACACCGGCATTGTTGATCTCCGTGCCGGCCGCGGCCGCCAGTCTGATTTTGCCCGTGGCGGTACTGTTGAAGAGCGAGACATTCGTGAAGTCCATGCCGGCTCCGCTTTGGACGTCGATGCTCCCGAGTTTGGCATTGGTCACGGTGAAACTGATATTATCCTCGGCGCTACCCCCGGTGATCTTCGAGGTTTGGAAACTGCCCCCGTAACTCAAGAGCTGGAAAATATTCGCGCCTCCTCCCAGGTCGACCGTGAGCGAAGAGCCCGCGACTTTTCTCTGGGCTGAGCTGTTGAGGCCGAGGCGGAGAAAGTCGTCGCCTGCGCTGCCGATGTACTTGAAGCCCTTGGTCGCCGCAAGCGAGTCGGTCCCGATGCTGCTCATACCGCTGGCCGAGACATCCATGGTGATCGAACCGGCGGTCACATCGGCATAGAGAGCGCCAATGGCCGAGCCGGCGCCGCTGACGAGGTTCCATTTGCCGCGGACGTCTAGCGAGTTCCTGGGGATCAGACTGCCTGAAACCGTGAAAGTCAGGTCAGCCGCACCGTCGGTCATCTGAAGATCGCCACCGATGGAAAGCTGGCCGGAGAGCGCCACGCTCGTGGCATTGCCGGCGAGCGAACCGCTGGTGTCGAAGGTGGCCTTCTTGCCGAGCTTCGTGACGCTATCAGTCCCAAACCGGATGCCCGCCCCACCGGCCCCAGTGGTGATCGTCGTATTGCCGGTGATGCTTTGAGTGAAGGCTTCGAAGGCGACGGTATCGAACCCGGTGCCGCCCTGGTAAATGAATTGCCCGCCGACCTGAAACAACGAGCCCTCGAAGCCCGCGAAGTTGGTGCCGTCGCCCAATTGCAGGTTCACGTTCTTTTTCACCGTGACCGAGCTGCCACTACCCTGCACGCTGTCGGCGCCTACGCCGCCGGTGACTTTCAGGCTGCCGCCGACGGCGATGGCTTGCAGTTCGGTAGAATTTCCGCCGATGCCACCCTCGACGGTGAGGTCGCCGGCCACACTGATACCCGCGAGAACAACGTGATCGGAGCCATCGCCGAGCTTGATCGAGACACTTTTCAGCGGCCCGGTGAGGAGCAGCGTGTTGGTATCGGTCTGCCCATCCACGTGAAAGAGTGTGCTCCCACTGGCCGTGAGTTGGGTGGTATCGGCGTCGAACCCAGTGATGGCGAAATCCTGATCGCCGTTGTCGCTGGTGAGGACGAGGGCGCCTTTGAGAAAAGAAACCGTGACCAGCGGGGCGGGCGCGATCCGGGATTCGAGAGCTTCGATGGAAGCAGAGGTCTTCATTTTGGCGCAGTCGAAAAAAATTACATCGTGGGCAGGCTCACAAACGTCGGCGCTTTGGCGAAGACGTTGCCGGCATCGTTGGTCAGGGTGTTGGTCCCAACGCCGCCATCGGCGAAGAAGGTGGACTTGGTGGTGAGCAGCGAGCTGGTGCCATTACCCCCGAGGATGAGCATATCGGCATCGTCGCCGAGGATCAGGGACACGGCTTTGGCCAGCACGGTCCCGGCATTGGTGGCGCCGGTGTCGAGTTTCGCCACATCCGCCCCGGCGCCGGTGTCGGCTTTGAGGGTCCCCCCGATGATGCTGTCGTCGATAAGCAAGGTGCTGATGCCAGCACCGAATTTCGCGTCGAGTTTCCCGGTCACCCCGACGTGGTCGAGGGTGAGGCTATCGGGATCCGTCGCGCCGCTGGCGGAGATATAGGCGAGCGCGGAGAGCGTGAGCGGGAAGGTGGAACCTTCGAAGGTCGCGGCGTTTTTTCCCGCACCGAGCGTGAGGGAGACCGTGCCGAGGCTGCCGGAGCCGCCGAGATCCACAGTATCCTGGCCGACACCGCCGGTCAGGGTGAAGCTTTTGGCGGTGAGGTTGGAAAAATTGCCGGTGACCTCGTTGGTGCCGTCGCCGAGTTCGAGTTTGAAGCCCTGCACGATTTTGAAATTGAGCACGGTACCGAAATCGATGACGTCGTCCCCTGCTCCACCCACGATGTGGATGGCTTTTTTAACGGTCAGGCCATTGCTCAGGCTGGTGACCTTCACCTCATTGCCATTGCGGGCGCTGAGGTAGTCGAGGCTGCCGATGGTGGAATTGGTGGCCTTGAGCGTGAGCTTGCCGGCCGCGCTATCGGCGGCGGGAGTTACACTCACCTTGCCGGAGACGGTGCTCTGCGCGAGCGCGATGCTCACCTGATCGGCACCGGTGCCGGGCTGGATATCGATGCTCGCGGTTTTGGCTTTGAAGAGATCGATCGAGATCGAATCATCGCCGGAGCCGCCGATGACGGTGGTCTTTTGGAAAAAGCCCGCCGCGCTGGAGGAAAGCGAGAGGGTGTTGGTGCCGCCGGCACCGAGATTGAGCTGGAGCGAAGAACCCGAGATGACGTCCCGGCCCAGCAGGGAGAAGGCATTCGCCACATTGCCGCCCGTATACGTGACCCCTTTCGGAACGCTGAGCGCGCCGGCGCCCAGCGAGACCGAACCAATGGTCGCGGCGCTGGCATCGATGGAGATGGATTTCGCCGCGGCCTGGGCGGCGCCAAAAGTGAACGCCAGCCCGCCGCCGCCGGACACGACGGAAAGCGCACCCCGGAGATTGAGGAAGCCACCCGTGACGCTGTCGGTCAAAGAGACCGAGAGATCGCCGAGGCCGTCGGTGATCTGGGTATCGCCGCCGATTTGGACCTGCGTGGCGGCGACTGCGAAAGTACTGAGCTCGCCGGCCAGCGACTGGGCGGTGTCGAAGGTGAGCTTTTTGCCGACTTTGAAGCTGCCCAGCAGGGCACCGACGGCCACGGTTGTCAGGCTGGCGCTGCCGGCGCCTAGATTGAGCGTGAGATTGCCACCGACGCTAAACACCCCGTTGTAAATACCGAACGCATCCGCGCCGCTGCCGCCGGTGCAGGTGATCTGCCCGCCGACCTGAAAGGTGGACGCATACGATTCGAAGCCATTGGCGCCGTCGCCGAGGCTGAGCACGACGTCCTTTTTCACCGAAAGCGAACCCTGTGGGGCGAGGAGATGATCCGCCCCGGCGCCGCCAAGGACCTGGAGGCCGCCCTTGATTGCGACGGTGTCGAACGTGGTGGTGTTCGCGCCGACGCCGCCATCGATCTTGACGTTCCCGGCGATGGTCAACCCGATGAGATCGATCGCATCGACGCCGGTGCCGCCAGTGGCGGTGAGGCTTTTGATCGGGCCGGTGAGCAAGAGCGTATCGGTATCCGTCGCCACGCCGTCCACGTGAAAAAGCACGCTGTTGTTGACGGCCTGAAGCTGAAAGGCGCCTTCGTCGAGCGCGGTGATCTTGAACTGGTGATCACCGGTGTCGCCGGTGAGGTTCAGGGCGCCGCCGGTGAAGGACACGGTGACGATGGCGGCCGGGGCGATCCGGGGTTCAAGCACTTCGATTCGGGGCATGGCGAGAGAGGTTCGCGGCAAGGAAACCTGAGGAAACCAGAGCCAACCGGGGAAGGAAAGTGCACTTTTGGTGGGATTTGGGCGGGTTTTGTGGAATCCGGCTTTTCCACGCATCCCTTCCCGGCTACTGATTCGTTTTCCGGGAAACTACATGGGTTCACCCACCAAGACTCGCACTCGATCTCTGCTTTCCCGCTACGGCGTCGCCCTGCTGGTGCCGTGGGTGGCGTTGAGTATCCGAGTCGCCTTGACTCCCTTGGTCGGCGATCAATTGCCGCTGATGATCTTCATCCTCGCGGGAGCGATTGCGGCGTGGCTGGGTGGACTGGGGCCGGGGCTGGTGGCGTATGGGCTCGGCGGGGCGATTTCGGTGTTTGTTTATTTCGCGCCGCTCCACAGCCTGTCGATTAACAGTGTCGCCGAGCGAACCCGGCTCGCTTGCTATTTTGTCGTCGGCGTGGTGGTGAGCGCGATGGCCGAGGCCCTGCACCGCTCGCTCCGGCAAGCGCAGGCCCGGGAGAAGGCGCTAAGGGAAAGCGAAGACCGGTATCGCGGTTATGTCTCGACGAGCCATGAAGCGATCTGGCGCATCGAGCTGGATGAGCCGATCCCGGTCGATCTGCTCGTGGAGGAACAAGTGAAGCTGTATTTCGAGCGCGCCTACTACGCCGAGGCGAACGATGCGCTCGCGCATCTGTACGGCTTTGCCCACGCCGCCGAAGTGGCCGGGCTACGGGTGCGCGAGGTGGAGCCGCCAGAACGCGCGGAGACGCGGGAATCGATGCGGAGTTTCATCCTCGGCGGCTACCGCCGGACCGGCGAAGTTTCGCACGAGCAGACGCGCACGGGAGAGCCGCGGAATTTCCTGAACAATTACGTCGGCATGGTGGAAAAAGGCTACCTGGTGCGGCTGTGGGGCAGCAGCCTCGACATCACAGCGCACAAACGCGCGGAGCGCGCGCTACGCGAGACCGAGGCGACGCTGAAGGCCTTTTACGATAGCAGCCCGGTGCTGATGGGCATGCTGGAGATCACCGGCACGGACATCCTGCATCTCTACGACAACCCGGCCACCTGCCGTTTCATGGGGGTCGAGCCGGGCCAGTCCGCGGGCCGCTGGGCGAGCAAGTCGGGGACCGCCCAAGAAGTGCTCGAGTTCTGGATCGCACGGTCGCGCGAATGCATGGAAACGGGCGCGCCGGTTTCCTTCGAGTTACGGCACGATTACGAGGGCATGCCGCACCGGTGGCTTTCCAATACGATCGTGTACATCGGCAAGGGCTCCACGGGGCATCCGCGATTTTGCTACGTGAGCCTGGATATCACGGCGCGGCATCAATTCGAAGAGGATCTGGCCCAGGCGCGCGACCGGGCGGAAGCGGCGAGCCGGGCGAAGGATGATTTTCTCGCAACGCTTTCGCATGAGCTGCGCAATCCGCTCAACCCGGTGCTGCTGACCGCGGGCGCGGCGCTGCTGGACCCGGCGCTGAGCCACGACGATCGCGAGCAATGGGAGATGGTGCACCGCAACGTGACGTTGCAGGCACGCTTGATCGACGATTTGCTCGATCTCACGCGGGTGGCCCGCGGGAAGTTTTCGCTCCAGGTGAAGCCGCTGGATGCGCACAGCCTCGTCCGCGATGCGCTGGCAAATGTGCGTGCGGATTTCCTGGCCAAACGCCAGCTCTGCGAACTCGGGCTCGACGCTTCCGTGGCCCGAATCCAGGGCGACAATGCCCGGCTGCAACAGGTGCTCTGGAACCTGCTGAAAAACGCGAGCAAGTTTACCCCGGAGGGCGGGTCCATTCGCATCACCAGCTGCAATCCCGGCGCCAATGGCACCGTGCGGCTGGCAGTCACGGACAGCGGGATCGGCCTCACGGCGGAGGAGCTCAACCGGATTTTCGAAGCCTTCGTGCAGGGCGACCATGCGCAGCGCGGTGGAGCACACCGGTTCGGCGGGCTCGGCCTCGGGCTGGCGATCAGCCAGCAGATCGTACAGCTGCACTCCGGCCGGATCTGGGCGGAGAGCGAAGGGCGCGAGCGCGGGGCGACGTTTTACATCGAGCTGCCGGTAGCTTGACTCTCACCACCGAAGGCACCGTCTTCGTTGGTGTACAGGCTTTAGCCTGCTCGAGGCAGCAGAGGAACCCACCGCCTTTCCGCAGCCTAAAGGCTGTACTCCAACGATATTTCCCGCCTGCGGCGGTGAACATTTCGGGGCGGCTCTGGGAAGAGCCGCCTACGTTCCCTTCGGGCGGTTTAGGACACCACGGCTTCGGCGCTGAGGCCGAAGGCTTCGTGGACGAGATTCGCGGCTTCGGCGATCTTCGCTTCGTCGATGATGACGGCGGTCTTGATCTCGCTGGTGGAGATCATCTGGATATTGATGCCGCCGCGGGAGAGGGCTTCGAACATCTTGGCGGCGACGCCACCATGGCTGCGCATGCCGACGCCAATGACGGAAAGCTTGGCGATGCCTTCGTTCGTTTCGAGGCCTCCGGCGCCGATTTCCTTCACCACGGTATCGAGCGCGGTTTTGGCCTTGGCGAATTCATCGCGGCCCATCGTGAAGGAGATGTCGTTGTTCGCGCCGGTGGAGGCGCTCTGCACGATCATATCGATGACGATATTCTGCGCGGCGATGGCGTTGAAAATGGCAGCGGCCGTGCCGGGCTGGTCGGGCACCTGGCGGACGGTCACTTTCGCTTGGTTTTTCTCGAGGCTGACACCACGGATGACGACGTTTTCCATATCGGCGGTCTCTTCTTTGACGATGGTTCCGGGATTTGTGTTGAAGCTGCTGCGCACCTCGAAGATGACACCAAATTTCTTGGCGAATTCCACCGAGCGGCTCTGCATCACTTTCGAGCCGGACGAGGCCATTTCGAGCATCTCGTCGTAGCAAATCTCATCGAGTTTTTTGGCGTTCTTCACCACGCGCGGATCGCAGGTGTAGACGCCATCGACATCGGTAAAAATCTGGCAGAGATCGGCCTTCACCGCCGCAGCGATGGCGATCGCGGTGAGGTCGCTGCCGCCGCGGCCGAGCGTGGTGATCCGGCCATCGGTGGTCTCGCCCTGGAAGCCCGCGACGATGCAGATGTAGCCTTCCTTCAGGTAGGAGTGCAGCTGGCGCGGGGAAAGATTGGCGATCTTGGCCTTGGTGTGGACGCCATCGGTGATGATGCCGGCCTGGGCGCCGGTGAGCGACACAGCTTTGCGTCCGAGGGCATTGATGGCCATCGCGGTGAGCGCGATCGTGGTTTGTTCGCCCGTGGCGAGGAGCACATCCATCTCGCGCTCCGTCGGGGCCGGGGAGACCGCGGTGGCGAGTTTGATGAGGGAATCGGTGACGCCGCTCATGGCACTGACGACGGCGACAACCTTGTGGCCTTCATCCTGGGTGGCGACAATACGTCGCGCGACATTGAGGATGCGCTCGGGTGTGCCGACGGACGTGCCGCCGTATTTTTGGACAATGAGGCTCATGAAGCTTCGGGCAAAGGGGCGCGCAGATTCGGGGCACTCCGGGGGTGTGTCAAACACTGCTTACAGAAGGAACGAGTGATTGGTGATTCGTGATTGGCAGGTGGAAAGCAGCCACGCCCGCTCTGGAGAAAACGCGTACCCTCCCATCCACCAATCACGAATCACCAATCACGCCTTCTGAGCCTTGGTGGTGAAAAAACACGCCGCCCGGTATGCGGGCGGCGTGTAGTCGCGGATGAATCGCTGCCGGTGGTCAGGCGTCTCCCTCCGAAGTACCCTGCGCGCCGGCAGCCGATCCAACTCGCCCCTGGGTCCCTGAAGATCGTGCGTTACCCGTCGCGCAGGAATGTTACCGCGGTGTTATCGCCGCTTTCCGCTTCGTTGATTTTCGGGGTTGGTTTTGCGCGGGGTTTTCCTGATGGGTTGCTCCGTCTCTCGCTAGTTTTTGGGACGCGGCATGGTGTGAACGTGAACGGCGATGGGCGGTTTCCCTCTCGGCTCACAGAGCCGACGCTACACGCGCTGCGAACCGGATGTTTCTTTTGAAAGGATCGCTTTCGTCTCCCAGCCGAGAGACTTCCCGAATCGCCCCTTACCGCAGAAGCGAGAAGACCCAGCAATCTCTCGGACTTGCGCTGATCTGGGGGTGGATGGCCCAGCGGCGGAGGATGCCTTCGCGCTGGAAGCCGACCTTTTCCAGGACGCGCATGGAGGGGTAGTTTTCCTCATCGGTCCAGGCCCAGAGGCGCAGGACGCCGGGGTGGGAAAAGGCGACCTCGATCATGGCCCGAGCGGCTTCAGTCATGTAACCCTCGCCCCACCATTCGCGGCCGAGGACGTAGCCCATGCGCCAGCGCCAGGCGCTGCTCGCGTCGGGCACGAGCGAGATCATGCCCATGACCTGGCCGCTATCGCCGGGATGGGTGATCGACCAGGAAAACTCGGTCCCCTGCTCCCAGTGCGCGAGGCGGGCGAGCATGGCTTCGAAGGCATCCTCCACGCCGCGATGAGTGCGCCAGGTGAGAAAACGGGTGACGTCGGGATCGCTCCCGTAGTTGCGGAAGACTTCGTGGGCGTCCTCGATCAATGGCTTCCGCAATCGGAGGCGGGCAGTATTGATGACTTCGGGGGCTAGCATACGGATCGGCGGACTTTTGTTCGCAACGGCCCGGAGCAGTTGCGAAGCCAAGGTTGGCCTTTTTGGAAAACGTAACAAAAACGTGGAGCGAATGGCGCGCCACGCGTCCGTTTCAGCCCGGGAAATCGTCCGCGCTAGGGCGGCAGGCTGTGCAAAAATTGCCAGACTGCGCCGAACTGTTCCTTCGCATCACCGGCGAGAATATCGGTAAGCGGGGTCTTGCCTTGTTCGTCGGCAAATTTCGGCATTTTCGTCTCGGGATCGATGCGCAGCGGGTGGAGCAGCCAGCGCTCGAAGTAGCCGGGGCGGATGCGGCCAGCGACCTGGGCGAAGTTCGGGCCGGGCGCTTCAAAGACGGCGGTGGCGGCACGGTCGCCGAGCGCGTGGCATTGCATGCAGTTGAAACCGCCGTTCTCGCCGATGAGCTGCTCGCCGATCTTCGCCTTCTCCGGATCGACCTTGGGTGGGGCGTCGGCCACCGGGGGCAGGCCATGCTGGAGGGCGAGGCCTTGAGCCAGGCCGGGCGCCCACGCGCCGAAGCCGGGCATGCGGGCGATGAGCCAGGGGCGCGGTTTTTCGGCCACCTGGCCGGCGATGAATTTCTCCATCCACGCCGGGTTCAGCTTTTCGCCGAGCCAGGTGAGCGCGGGGGTGGCGGTGCTGGCGACAGGGGCGCCTTCCGGCGGGGTGTCGCTGTTCGGAGCGGCGCTTTGCAGGGCCATGATATCGCCTTCGAGCTGCGACCAGACACTCTGCTGGCCGTCGCGGGCATGGCAGGCGGTGCAGCGGAGATTGGCAATCTGGCGCTCGGCGAATTCCGCAGGAGAATCCTGCTTGAGCGAATCGAAGCCGCCCGCGGCGAAGGTGAGCAGGGCTTCGCGTTGCTCGGGGGTGAAGCCGAAATCGGGCGCTTTCCCCCGCCCGGCGTCGTCGGCGGCGAGGCAGCCTTTGGTCCAGCCGGCATCGAGCGTGGCGGCGAGTTTAGGCACGCCCAGCATCGGCGCACCGGCATGGCAGGAAATGCAGCCGGCACTGACCAGGAGCGCGCCGCCTTTGGTAGCATCGCCGGTGGGAGCGGCGGGAAATTCGCGCTTCGCATTTTCGATGAGATAACTGGTGAGCCGCTCGGCTTCCTCCTCGGTGAGGCGCAGATTCGGCATGCGGATGTGCGGGTAATCCCTCGACGGATCGCGGAGGAATTCGCGCAGGGCTTTCGGCTGCCACTTGGCTTTCACGTGGCTGAGCGGGACGCGGCCGTGTTCGTCTTCGCCCTCGAAATCGGGCGTGGTGTGGCAGGCAATGCAGCCGAAATTCGCGAAGAGCGCGCCGCCGAGCGGGGCGTTTTCGGCGGCGGGCGCGGTGTCGTCTTTCTGGCCGAGCGAAGCAAAGTAGGCGGCAAGATCGGCGGCCCGCGGATCGACCTGGTCTTTGGGGCCGTCGGCAAAGACGCGGGGCATCAACGCATGCGGGCGGATGCTCTGCGGGTCATTGATCCAGTGAGCGAGGAAATCCTGGTTAAACTTCGCGCCAAGTTCGCCAAACATGGGCGCGGTCTGGGCCAACTCGGGCATGCCTTCGCCGCGCGGCGGGACGAGTTCGGTGCCTTCGTGGCAGGCGGAGCAGCGGAACTGCGCAAAGAGCATCCGGCCCTGGCGGGCGCGCTGACCGGTGCGGAGCGCGGCGTCGCTGGCGTCGTGCTGGAAGACCATCGGCGGCACAGGCTCGGCGGGGAAATCCTTCGCCCACCATTTGAATTGCAGCGTGGCGTCCTGCTGATTGTCACTGGCGAACTCAGCCACGAGATGGTTCGCGCCTTTGTTCAGTTGCACGGTTTTGTTCATTGTCTGCGCCGTGCCATCGCCGGCGCCTTCGAGCACGGCCTGGCCATTGATGCTGAGCTGGAAAACGCCCTGCATTTCCGCGGCGAAAGTGTACTCGCCACGCAGCTCGGAGACGATGTCCCCTTCCCACTTTGCGGTGAAGGGTCCGGCGGGCAGGAAAGGCGAGACCGGTTTTCCGGCGGGAACGAAAAGCGCGATGAGGCGGGCTTCGCGGGTGTCGGTTTTGCCGCCGACGGTGAATTGCAGGCGCAGGCCCGGCGTCTGGGTCGCCTTCATCGGCGGCAGCGGCGGAGCCGCCACTCCACCGAAGGAGGCGGTGAGGGAAGCGAGCAAAACGGGGAAAAACGGAAACAGACGCATAAACGGGAAGTCCGTCTCTTGGCCGTTTCGTGAGCCAGTGCAAGTCGCCATGTGGGCTTCGCCGGAAATGGCAAACGGCGAATTGCGGCGGGCGCTTTCGCTGTCTCATGCTGAGGCGAATCATGAGCTTCGACCGTCTCGCCCCGTTTTATCGCGGGCTCGAGCGTGGGCTGGCCGGGTCGTGCTTGCACCGCGGGCGGGTGGCCCATCTGGCGGCGCTACCGGTGCCGCGCCGGGCGCTGCTGCTGGGCGAAGGGCACGGGCGCTTCTTGCCGGAACTGTTGCGGCGATTTCCCGAGGCCGAGGTGACGATAGTGGAAGGCAGCGCGGGTATGATCGCGGTGGCGCAGCGCGCGGCGTTGGAGGCGGGCTGCTCGCTGGACCGGGTGGATTTTGTGCACGCGGATCTGCGGGAGTGGCGTCCGGCGGTGGGAGATCGGTTCGATCTGCTCGCGGCGTTGTATGTGTTCGACAGCTTCACCGCGCCGGAGCTGGAGAGCCTGATCGCAAGACTGGCTCTGGCGGCAACCTCGGGAGCGCATTGGCTGGTCGCGGATTTCCGGATTCCGCCCACTGGTGGCTTCGCCAGATGGCGCGCGTGGGCGATTGTGACGGCGCTCTACCGGTTCTTCCGCTGGACGGTCGGACTCCACGCGCAGGAGTTGATTTCGCCGGATCCGTTTTTGGAGCGAGCGGGATTCGCGCTACAAGCGCGCGAGGTTTTTGAATGGGAGATGCTCTTTAGCGATCTTTGGGTGAAGCAGCGCGCGAAAGTGATTTAGGACGTCGGCGGAGACTGGCCGTCGAGAAGGTCGCGAGACCAAGGCAGCGCGAGCCGATGGAGGATCGCTTTGGCGTCGGTGGTGGAGAGGTCGGGGTACTCGCTGATCAGGCGGGCGAGCAGGCCGGCGACGCGGGGGGCGGCGAAGCTGCTCCCAGTCATGCGGCGCTGGCTGCCGGCGATCCACGGCACTTCCACATCGACGCCGCCCGCGGCAAATTCCACGAGGCTGTCGCGGCGATAGTAGATGACGCCGTCGCGCTGGCAGCGGGCCATATTCACCGCGATGACCGACGAGAAAAACGCGGGCCATTCCTGGCGATTGAAGTCGTGATTATTGCACGCCGCGACGACGTGCGAACCGCGCAGGTAGGCGAGATCCACCCAGTCTTTATACATCAGCACATGCTGCGAGATGGTACAGCCGAGGCTGCAATTGAGCACCCGATAGCCTTTCTCGATGGCCAGCATCGCGCCCTCGTGAACGATCTTCGATTTCGAATCGGTCGCGCCGCCGAGCACGCGGAAGGAGCCGATTTCCGCCTCCGGAGCGACGCGGTGAATGATGCCGGCGACGGCGGTGCCGTGGCCGAAGAGATCGCACCCCGCGCCCGGTTCGGTACGGATTTCGCGCCCTTCCTGGACGATGGCGATATCATCCGCCCAGCGCACCCCGCTGAGTTGCGGGTGATCGCGCTCCACCCCGGAATCGAGAATGGCGATTTTCACGCCTTTGCCGGTGCCGCGGCGGATGGCTTCGGCTGCTTCCTTCGGGTTGATCCAGTGCTTCATCCCTGGCCCTCCATGCCGAGGCACAGCCGGAGGAGTTTGCCTTCGAGCAGACGTCCGACGGCATCGGCGACCAGTTGGATTTCGCGGAGGTGCTCATCGTCGAATCCCGAAGGATCGGCTTCGATTTCCTCGGGCTTTTTGAGCTGCACGCACGACACGACGCCGCGCACTTCACCGCCGAAAATGAACGGCACGGCGATCATCGCGCACGTGAGCAGGCCGAGCTGCTTGTCGAGTGCCTTGTCGTACTTGCCGCCACGATAGACCCCGTTTTCGCAGAGCGGCTGTTCGCTATGGAAGACATAGCTGATCAGGCCGCTATTGAGCGGTTGCTGGAATTGACCGACAAACTCCGCCGCTCGCGCGCCGGTATTGAACCGCGGCACAAGCGCGCCGACGGTATCGTCGACCAGCCAAAGCGTGCCTTCGTGAGCGCCGACGTGACCGAAGGCCTTGGCGAGCAAGACCTGCGACCCGAAGTCGAGGAAGGCCTCAAACCCTTCCCGACAGACTTGTTGAACAGCCTCTCGCAGCCGGGCTTCCACTGCCGGCCGCAAGGGCGCGAATTTTTCCTCAGGCATGACCGTAAAACGCGCAGGGGACATGGACGGATGCTATGGGGTACGGCGCGGCTTTGCCAAGCGGGGAAGGAAAAGAAAAGTGCGGGAGTTGACCAATCTGCATGGATACCCGACGCTCAGCGCCAGCCGGGCCATGAATTCACTCCGCCAGCTCTTCACTTCCAGCCGCACACGATGGGCAAAAATCGTGGCGCTGTTCGTGATGATGACGAGCCTGGTGGGCGGCGCGGCCACCCCGTCGGCGAACCTCCCGGCAGAGCTCAAGAAAGATGGGCCGTGTGCGGAGATGCACTGTGCGCGGGGCTGCTGCGCAAACACGGTCTGCTGCGCGGTGGTGCAGCAAAAACAGGCACCCCAGACGCCGACGCCTCCGCCCCAGCAGCATTTTGATCTTCAGTTCGGATTGGCCGAGCTGCGCACTTTCGTTCTCCTGCCTCCGCCTCCGGCGCCGCGGTCGGTTTTCGTCACGCTCGACGAAACCCACGCCGCGCATTCGCTGCCGCCGCTGGCCGCAAACTGCATCCGGTTGATCTGAGCCCCGGACTTCCCCAGGCGTCGTGTGCCCTGAGCACACGGTCACCCACGAAGTCCACCGCTCAGATCCATGAAACCGATTCCGCTTTTTCTTTGCAGTCTTTCCATCCTGTTCCCGGCGCGCGCTGAGACGCCGCCCAAAAATCGCTCCGACTCCCCGCTTTCCCTCGCCACGGTCACCCGCACCGTGCTGGCGCAAAATCCCTCACTCCGGGAGGCGCGCGCCCGCTGGGAGGCCTCCAAACGACGAGTCCCCCAAGCCGCGGCCTGGGATGATCTGCGGCTGAGTGCGAGCAGCCGGCTCGGCCGGTTTGTGGACGTGATGCCGGATAGCTTCACCGATCAGATGCTTTCGGTGGAACAGATGATTCCAATCTCCGGCAAAAACCAGAGCCGGGCGCGGATCGCAGAAGCAGAGGCGCTGGGCGTGCTGGAGGAGCTGCGGCGGAAGGAACTGGATGCCGTGGCGCAGGCCCGCAGCGCCTATTTCCGGCTGGTGAAAGATCGTGCACTGCTCGAGCTCAGTCGAGCCAACGAGCAGTCACTGAATCAAACCCTGGAGATCAGCCGGGCGCGGCTCGAAGTGGGTAGCCAGGGCCAGGGCGATGTACTCACCGCGGAGGGTGAATTGATCCGAATCGTGGAAGCGCGGCGCGATTTGCAGCGAGCGATTTCGGAAGATGAAACGCAGCTCAAGGTGCTGATGAACCGTGATCCTTTTGCACCGCTCGGCCAGCCGGTGGAAACCCCACGGGCGCACGCGCCGGTCGCTGGTGAAACGCAGTTGAAAACGCTGCTGCTCGCGAATCGCCCGGAACTGCGCATGGCGAACGCCACCGTCACGGCCGCTCGGGCCCGGCTCGAACTGGCCCAGCGGGAGTGGGTCCCCGATCCGGCCGTGAGTCTGCAAGCGCAGCGTTACAACCGCGCTTCGCAAGCAGCCAGCGAACTCAGTGCCGGAATCTCGATCAATGTGCCGTGGATGAACTGGAAAAAATATCGTGCCGGCGAAGAGGAAGCGCGGCTCGGGGTGGAGGCGGCCCAGCACGCGCTGGAAGCGGCGCGGACTGAAGCGCTGGGCCGGTTGCGCGATACCCGGCAGAAGATGGAAACCGCGCATCACCACGTGGAGCTTTTCGAAGGCCGGCTGATTCCCAATGCTCGTCAGGCGCTGCAAACCCAGCGCAGCAACTACGAGGGTGGGAAGGCGGGATTTCTCGACCTGGTGCTGGCGGATCGCTCCCTGCGCGAAGTCGAAGCGATGCACCTGGTCCATATCGCCGACCAGCAAACTGCGGTGGCCGAACTCGAAGCGCTCGTGGGCGCCAACCTCCATCTCTTTCCATGACAACGAAGCGAACGACTCACTGGAGCACGCTCCTCGCGCTGCTGCTGTTTTTCGCCGGCTGCTCGAAACTGGCCGGCCCCGCCAAGGATCCGAACGTGGATTACTACACCTGCACGATGCACCCCTCGGTGCGGTCGCAGGATCCGAAAGCGAAGTGCCCGATCTGCTCGATGGACCTCGTGCCGGTGCTGAAAAAGGGTGCCCACGCCGCGGGACACGAGCATCATCCCGAAGGCGAACCGACCACTCCGGAGCTGCATGAATTCAGCGTGCCGGTGGAGCGGCAGCAGCAGATCGGCGTAACTTATGCCCCGGCGGAAAAAACGCCGCTGCAGCGGACAATCCGATCGGTCGGCTGGGTGACGCCGGATCGCACCCGGCGCTGGGAATACGTGGCCCGGGTGGAAGGTTATGTGGAAAAACTACACCTTACTTCCGCGGGCGAACCGGTCGAGGCCGGCCAGCCGCTGGTCACAATCTATAGCCCCGAGCTTTCCACCGCGGAGCGTGAGCTGGTGAACCTGCTCGATGCCCGCGACCGGGCCGGCGGTGCCGAAGCCCGCGCGAATGCCGACCGGCTGATCACCGCGGCCCAGCGTCGGCTGGAGCAATGGAACATCACCCCGGCGCAAATCGCCGAGCTGGAGAAAACCCGGCAGGTGTCCGAGTTCCTCATATTACGTTCACCATTCAAGGGCGTGGTCGAATCGGTCCCCATCGAGCAAGGCCGCAAGGTGATGATCGGCGAGCCGCTAGTCGCGGTCGCGGATCTTTCCACGATCTGGGTCTGGGGCGAGTTTTACGAAGACGAAGTCGATCTGCTGGCGAAAGGCCAGAAGGTCCGGCTTACGACCAAAGCGTTGCCCGGGCAGAGCTTCGAGGGCGAGCTGAGTTTGATCAGTCCCTTCCTCGCCGAGATGAAACGCACGGCCAAGGTGCGCGTCGATCTGCCGAATCCAGAACTCAAGCTGCGTCCCGGGATGTACGTGAATCTGGAGCTAACCTTCAGCCGGGGCGAAGGTCTGAGTATTCCGGTCAGCGCGGTAATGCCGACCGGCTCGCGCACGCTGGTCTTCGTGGACAAAGGCGAGGGCAGACTCGAGCCGCGCTTGATCCAGATCCGAGGCAAATTCGGCGAACGTTATGAAGTCGCGAGCGGCCTCGCGGAGGGGGAACGCGTGGTGGCGAGCGCGAATTTCCTGATCGATGCGGAATCGAAAGTGCAAGGGGCCGTGAAATCCTTCGAAGCCCCCACCCTACCGCAGGAGGCGGCGCAATAGAGATGGAGGCCAACCCTTCGGCTCCGGGCCGGGAGACTTTGATCGAGCGCATCATCGATGCGAGCGCCCGGAACAAATTCCTCGTCTTTATCTTCACCGTCTTCGGCATCGCCGCCGGCCTCTACGGTCTGCAGCACACGCCGCTCGATGCCATTCCGGATCTGAGTGACGTGCAGGTGATCGTTTATACGGATTGGGAAGGGCGTTCGCCCGATCTCGTCGAGGACCAGATCACCTACCCGATTTCGACGCGCTTTATCGCGGCACCGAAAGTGAAATTCGTCCGCGGTGAATCGATGTTCGGGAAGTCGTTCGTTTATGTGATTTTCGAGGACGGCACGGACATCTATTGGGCGCGTTCGCGGGTGATCGAATATCTGAACGCCGTGCGTGGCATGCTGCCGGAGGGAGTAAATCCGGTGATCGGTCCCGACGCGACCGGCGTGGGCTGGGTCTATGAATATGCGCTGGTCGATGACTCGGGAAAACACGATCTCGCCGAGCTGCGTTCGCTCCAGGACTGGCATCTGCGTTACGCGCTCGAATCGGTGAAGGGCGTGGCCGAAGTCGCGCCCGTGGGCGGCTTCGTGAAGCAATACCAGATCGATCTCGATCCGAATGCGCTCTCGGCTTACGGCATCCCGCTGGCCGAGGTGGTGAGTGCCATCAAAATGAGCAACGGCGATGTGGGCGGGAAGATCTTCGAGGTGGCGACCACCGAATATTATGTGCGCGGGCGCGGTTACATCAAAAGCCTCGCCGACCTGGAAAACGTGGTGCTCAAGGTCAAGGACGGCACGCCAGTGTATGTCAAAAACGTCGGCACGGTGCACCTCGGAGGCGATTTGCGGCGGGGCGTGGCCGAGCTCGATGGCCGGGGCGAAACGGTGGGTGGCATCGTGGTGATGCGCTACGGCGAGAACGCGCTGAACGTCATCGATGGGATCAAAAGGAAGCTCGAAGAAATCCAATCCTCGCTACCCGAAGGTGTGCGGGTGGTCCCGACCTATGACCGCAGCGAATTGATCGATCACGCGATCGGCACGCTGCGGGAAAAGCTGATCGAGGAAAGCATCGTGGTGGCGCTGGTCTGCATCGTTTTCCTCTGGCACGTGCGGTCCGCGTTGGTGGCGATTGTTACGCTGCCCATTGCGATCGTGCTTTCGTTTCTGCCGATGTTTGGGCTCGGTTTAACTTCGAACATCATGTCGCTCGGGGGCATCGCCATCGCCATCGGGGCCATGGTCGATGCGGCGATCATCATGGTCGAAAACGCGCACAAGGCGCTGGAACATTTCCGCGAGGAGCACGGGCGCGATCCGGATCGGCAGGAGCGCGTGACGGTGATCGTCCAGGCGGCCAAAGCGGTCGGGCGGCCGCTCTTCTTTTCGCTGCTGGTGATCACGGTGAGTTTTGTCCCGGTCTTCTCACTCACCGGGCAGGAGGGCCGGCTGTTCAAGCCGCTGGCCTTTACCAAGACCTTCGCGATGTTTTTCGCGGCGCTGCTGGGCATCACGCTGGTGCCGGTGCTGATGCTCCTGCTGGTGCGCGGGAAGATCACCCCGGAAATCCGCAACCCGGTCAATCGGTTCCTCATCTGGGCCTACCAGCCCTTCGTGAACTTCGTGCTGCGATTCCGCTGGCTCACGCTCATCGTGGCCGGGCTGATTCTCGCGGCGACTTACTATCCCTATTCCAAGCTCGGGAAGGAATTCATGCCGCCGCTGAATGAAGGCACGATCCTTTATATGCCAACGGCGGTGCCGGGCATGTCGATCAACGAAGCGACGAAAATCCTGCAAATCCAGGATCGAATGCTCAGGAAAATCCCGGAGGTGGCGCGGGTTTTCGGCAAGGCCGGGCAGGCCGAAACACCGACCGATCCGGCGCCGCTGGCCATGTTCGAAACTGTGGTCATGCTCAAGCCGCCCGAGCAATGGCGCCCGGGGATGACTTGGGAAAAGCTGCTCGCGGAGATGAACGCGCAGGTCAAAACGCCCGGCATGGCGAACATCTTCTGGATGCCGATCCAGACGCGCACCGAGATGCTCACGACCGGATTTCGCACCATTTTAGGTATCAAAGTCTTCGGCGCCGACCTCAAGGAGATCGAAAAAGTCGCGGTCGATATCGAGAAAGCCCTCAGCGATTTTCCCGACACCCGGAGCGTTTTCGCCGAGCGCACCACAGGCGGTTATTTCCTCGATTTCGAGGTGAACCGCGAAGCCGCGGCGCGCTACGGGCTGCGGGTCGGCGACGTGAACGATGTGATCGAAACGGCCATCGGCGGGAAAACCATCGCGACCACCGTAGAGGGCCGGGAGCGCTATCCGATCAGCGTGCGTTACGCGCGCGATTTCCGTGAGGACATCGATGCGCTCAAGCGTGTCCTCGTGCCCACACCGGCGGCGGGTGACGGCACTACGCATGTGCCGATTTCGTTGGTCGCGGATCTGCACTACCGGACTGGGCCACCTTCGATCCGCAATGAAAACGGGCAGCTCGTCGGGTTCGTTTTTGTGGATATTACTTCGAGCGATATCGAAGGTTACGTGCGCGCTGCGTCGCAGCGGCTGAATGAACGAATCAAATATCCGCCGGGTTACTACATTCAGTGGGCGGGGCAGTTTGAGTACCTCAAAGCGGCGGAAGCGCGGCTGAAGGTGGTGGTGCCGTTTACCCTGCTGATCATTTTCGTGCTCATTTATATGAACACCCAGAGCGCGACGAAGACGATCATCGTACTGCTGGCGGTGCCGTTCTCGCTCGTTGGAGCTTTCTGGATGTTGTACCTGCTCGGGTACAATATGAGCGTGGCGGTGTGGGTGGGGCTCATCGCGCTCGCCGGGCTCGATGCGGAGACCGGGGTGGTGATGCTGCTGTACCTCGATCACGCTTGGGAGAAGTACCGTGACCGGGGGCAAATGAGCTCGCTGGCCGATCTCTATGCAGCGGTGAAGGAAGGTGCGGTGCAGCGGATTCGGCCGAAGATCATGACGGTCTGCGCCATCCTTTTCGGCCTGCTCCCAATCATGTGGTCCCCCGCGACCCAAGCCGGCGCCGATGTGATGAAACGGATCGCCACGCCGATGATTGGCGGGGTGCTGACCAGCGCGATCCTCGAGCTGCTGATCTATCCCGTGATCTTTGTGATCTGGAAAAAACGCTCCCTGCCGAAGACGAACCTTTAGGATTTCGCACGGAGCTCACGGAGGAGGAAAAACCGGTTCCATACCTCCGCGTTCTCCGGGTTTCTCCGCGCGAGAGCAGGCTGCTCCGCCTACTTGATGATGCCGCGGGGGGAGTTGGTGACGAAGGTCACGAACGTTTCAACCGCCGGGACGTCTTCGACGCTGCTGCGGATTTCCTCGACCGCCTGCGCGACGTTGAGGTTTTTGCGGTAGATGATGCGGTAGCATTCGCGGACAGCGCGGACTTGCTGCGCGTCGAAGCCGTGGCGTTCGAGACCGACTTTATTGATGCCACGGACGGCGGCGGGGTTGCCGTCGGCGATCATGTAAGGCGGGACGTCCTGCACGATTTTCGAGCAGCCACCAGTCATGGCGTACTCGCCGAGGCGGCAGAACTGATGCACGGCGGTGAGGCCGCCGAGGACGACGTGGTTGCCCACTTCGACATGGCCGGCGAGCGTGCCGTTGTTCGAGAAGATGACGTCGTCGCCGACGATGCAGTCGTGCGCGATGTGGCAGTAGGCGAGGAAATTGCCGCGGCTGCCGATTACGGTTTTCGCACCGGGTGAGGTACCCCGGTTCACGGTCACGAATTCGCGGAAGACGTTGTTTTCGCCGACCTCGAGATAGGTCGGTTCGCCGGCGTACTTCAGATCCTGGGTGCGCTGGCCGATGGAGCCAAAGGAGTAGAACTTGTTCCCCGCGCCGATGCGGCTGGGGCCTTCGATGACAACGTGGCTTTGCAGCCAGCAGCCCGCACCGAGTTGCACGTCTGCGCCCACGACACAGTACGGTCCGATTTCGCAATCCGCCGAGATCTCGGCCTGGGGGTGGATGATCGCCGTGGGGTGAATCTTGGTGCTGTTCACTTGTCCACGATCCCAAACATCATTTCCGCTTCGCTCACCACCTCGCCATTGACGAGGCAGCGGCCACGCGCCTTCACGATGTTGCGTTTGCTCTGGGTCATCTCCACCTCAATGAAAAGCGTATCGCCGGGTACGACCGGCTTGCGGAATTTCACGGCATCGGCGCTCATGAAATAGCCAATCTTGCCCGCATTGCCCGGCTTGCGCAGGAGCATGATCGAGCCGACCTGGGCCATGGCTTCGACCTGGAGCACGCCAGGCATCACCGGATGGCCCGGGAAGTGGCCGGCGAAGTACCATTCATTCATCGAAAGGCACTTGATGCCGACGGCCTTGGTCTCGCCTTCGACGCTGACGATGCGGTCGACCATGAGGAAGGGCGGCCGGTGCGGCAGGAGCTTCATCACGTCGGTGACATCCATGACTTCCCCACCCTTCGGGGTGACGGTCGGCGGCACGAGCGCGAGGGCTTTGGTGTACTGCTTGGCGATGGCCGCACAGAGTTCGCTATTCGGGCCATGGCCCGGTTTCACCGCGACGATGTGCCCGCGAATCGCGCGGCCAAAGAGCGCGAGGTCGCCGACGATATCGAGCATCTTGTGCCGGACGAATTCGTCCTTAAAGCGGAGCGCTTCCTTGCCGAGGACTTGTTCGCCGCGGATGACGAGCGCATTTTCCAGCGAGCCGCCCTTGATCAGGCCCTTGTCCATGAGCGGCTTCACGTCTTCGTAGAAAACGAAGGTGCGGGCCGGGGCGAGTTCCTTGGTGTAGGCCTCGGGGTTGATGACCAGGGAGTGAAATTGGGTGAAGCGGCCTTCGGGGCCGACATTCGTGCAGGAGACGCGGAAATTCGAATCGGGCAGCGCGATCATGATGCTGCCGCCCTTGGTCTCGATGTGAATCGGCTCGGTGATTTCCCAGACCGGGCGGGGCTGGCCCTGGTCGGTGATACCGGCGGTGCGGATCAGTTCCACATACGGCTGGGACGACCCGTCGCAGATCGGCGGTTCACTGGCGTCCATCTCGATGAGCACGTTGTCCACCCCGAGGCCGCTGAGGGCGGAGAGCACGTGTTCCACGGTGTGCACCGTCGCGGCGCCTTCCACCAGCGTCGTCCGCCGTTCCACTTCGCGGACATTGGCAAAGTGCGCGCGCACGCTCGGAGCATCGGGCAAATCGGTCCGGCGGAAGACCCGGCCATGACCCACGGGGGCCGGATGGAGGGTCAACGTGACCTTTTCTCCCGTGTGCAGCGACGAACCGCTGAGGGAAACAGTTTTGGCGAGCGTTTGCTGATTCAGGCTCATGAAGAGCCGGCGCTTATCGGCGAGTGCTCCCTTGAGGGCAAGTCCTGAAATGTAACCGCAAAGTAGGCCGTCCCGCTACCTGATGGGTGAAAAGGAGCTTTTCTCTACCACCAGATGGGGCACGGTTTCCGAAAGTTAAGTCAATTACTTCTGCCCACTCATGCGCAACGAGTCCGCGCCGCGTTCCAAATTTACCGAATTCGCGCAATGGTGCGCTACCGTCTCGGGACGAGCGGGCGCATTTCTGGCCGCAGCGGCCCTGATCGTCGTGTGGCTGGTTTCCGGGCCGCTCTTTGGGTTTAGCGATACGTGGCAGCTCGTCATCAATACCACCACGACAATTGTCACGTTCCTCATGGTGTTCCTCATCCAGAACAGCCAGAACCGCGAGACGCAGGCCATCCAGATCAAACTGGACGAATTGATCCGCGTGATGCGCGGCGCGCATGTGGCGCTACTGGATCTCGAGGAATTGACCGACGAAGAGCTCGCGGAGATTCGCAAGGACTACGCGAGACTGGCGAAAAACGCCCGCCAGGCGCTCCGGCGCGGTGAGTCCGATACCGAAGCACCACCGGTCGAAGGGGGCCGGGTCGGCTGAAATTTTGCCCGTGTCTCTCATGCCCACCTCCTCCCCAGACTCCCCTCCCAGCCGACCGCGACTCCTCGTCGTCGAGGATCACGTCGCCACACGCGACAAGCTGGCCTTTCTCCTCCAACGCCAGGGTTACGAGGTGATGGTCGCCTCGGACGGAGAAACGGCAAAAACGATGCTGGCCGAATCCGATGGACCCACGATCGCCTTGCTCGACTGGATGCTGCCGGACGTGACCGGGCTGGATGTCTGCCGGGCCCTCCGCGACAACCCGACCAATCGGTTCGTCTATTTCATCATCATCACGGCGCGCGACTCCACTTCCGATCTGGCGGAAGCTTTCGAGGCTGGCGCGGACGATTTCATCCCGAAGCCGTGCGACCCGACGGAACTGCTCGCCCGCCTGCGCAGCGCCGAGCGGATCGTGGAACTGGAGCACCGGCTCTCCGCGCGGGTGGCCCAGGTGGAAGAGGCGCTGGAAAACGTGCGCCGGCTCCACCAACTGCTGCCGATCTGCATGTACTGCAAAAAAATCCGCAACGATTCGCAGTACTGGCAGGAGATCGAATATTACCTGCACGAGCAGGCCGGCACGGATTTCAGCCACGGCATTTGTCCAGACTGTCTGGGACAGTTGAATATCGAGGAGCCCGTGGGCACGGAGCGACGGCTGTTAACGGGGCTTTTCCCGAAGAAAAAGCAGCCCTCTCCCTGAGCGTTCGATCGGGGTGCGGCCTGCCGCTAACCGGGGCGATTTACACGAATCTGTGGGCACCATGAAAACATTTGCCCTCACCTCGCTCCTGCTCGCTGGGTTCTTCGCGTCCGCGCTCGCCGTGGAACTGACCGACCGGGACAAAAAGTTCATCAATGATACTGCCATCGCCGGCATGACCGAAGTCCGCCTCGGGGCCGTGGCCAAAGATCGCGCAACCAAATCCGGGGTAAAGGATTTCGGAGCGATGATGGCCGAGGATCACACCAAAGCGAACGCGAAGCTGAAGGAACTCGCCACCGCCAAGGGCATCGCGCTGCCCGGGGAGCTGGATTCGAAGCATCAAAACGTGGCCGACAAGCTCGGCAAACTCGCCGGGGCGGAATTCGACAAGGCCTACGTGGAGGAGATGATTTCCGGCCACAAAAAGGTGATCGATGCCTTTGAGGACGCGGCCAAAAACGCCGACGACGCGGACCTGAAGGCCTTCGCCAACGACACGCTGCCCGTGCTGCGCGGGCACCTGAACACGGTGCAATCGCTAGAAGAACAGGTGAAGTAACCGTGTCCCGTCTCCACGACTGCCGTCCGACCGCCCGGCTGGATTTTCCAGCCGGGCTTTTCGTTTTAACCACAGGACGCCAAGGACTCAAAGAGAGGAGGACGAGACCATTACTGCAAGTTCCTCCTCTCGCTGCTTCCTTTGGTTCTCTTCATCGGGCTTGGAGGATGCAAACCCATCCAAGGAGTGAGTAGTGATCCCTTAGAGCACTACAATCAGAAGCACCCCGTTCCAGAAGATCCCGACCGCTCCATCCTGGAGGATCCAGTAAAACTTCGCCTCGAAGCTCCAACCCCTGTTCCGATGTTTGCCCCTCCGGAGCCACTGTCGGCGCGGCCCACGCCCACGCCTTGACGGGCGGGCCCCTCCCCGCGCCAAACCGTCACGCAATTTCGCTCGCTCCCCTTCCCGTTTTCTTCATGCTGCAGGGATGATCCGCAAGACTTTCGCGTCGCTGCTTCCGCTGGTCCTAGCCACCGTCTTCTCGGGTTGCTCGCCCAAGCCGGCCGCGACTCCCTCCGCGCAACCGGAGGTTTCCGCGGAGCAGAAATCGGTGCCGCCGCCGCCCAGCACGGCGACTTCGGCTCCGACGACCCCGGCGCCCGCACCGGAACCGCCGAAGCCGGCGGGCCCCACTTCCATCCGGATCGTGGCGTGGAATCTGGAGTGGTTCCCTGGGCAGAAACCCGAGCCCACGCCGGACGCCGAGATCATGCAAATGGAAGCCGCCAAATCCGCAGTGGGCGAACTGAATCCGGACGTGTTGCTGCTCGAGGAAGTGCGCGATTGGGAAAGCGCGGACAAACTGTGTGCGGTGAATCCAGAGCTGAAAGTCCAGGTGGTCAGCCGCTTCCAACCGCGGCCGCAAAACCAGGTCATCGCCAGCAAATACCCGGTCGATTCCGGCTGGTCGGAATCGTGGCAGCACGATTTCACGGAGCTGCCGCGCGGGTACGTCTTTGCCGCGGTCGAGCTGCCGGATCATCGCTACCTGCTGACCTACGCGTTGCATTTGAAGAGCAACCTCGGCGACTTCGCCACGAGCGCCTCCATGCGCCAGGCCTCGGCGAAACAGCTGCTTAAGCACGCGAGTGAAATGCTCGCGACCTATCGCAAGCTCGGCCCCTGCGCGATCGTGATCGGCGGGGATATGAATACCTCGCTCGACGACCCGAAATTCGCGGAAGACCGTACGCTGGGCGCGTTGATCAAGGCGGGGTATCACTGGACGCACGAAGGCGTGCCGTTCGCCGAGCGGACGACGATCCCGGGTTCGAACGGGTTCCCGGACAATTGCTTCGACCACATTTTCACCGCAGGTCTCGGCAAGCCGGTCGCTGCGGTGCGGGCGTTTCCGGGGATCAGCGATCACAACCCCGTGGTACTCGAAGTGGATCTGACCAAGGCAGACTTCCAGCCGAAGCTCGAGGCTGATGCGGGCATCAGTTTCCTCGGGCAATCGACCATCGTGCCGCCGCTGCCGGGTCAGACGCCGCCCACGGTGGCGACGCCGATCGAAGCGACGGATGTGGCGGCGCTGACCGCGGCGGTGGGCAAGATCGCGACGGTGAAAGGCCGCATTCAGAAAGTGGGCAACACGGGAACGCAGACGATCTACTTCATCAACTTTACCGGTGTGCCGCGCGGAGGCTTCGTGGCGATCGTACGGAAGGACAATCTCGACGCCGTGGCCGGGCCGCTCGGGGGCGACCTCGGGGCTGCCCTCAACGGGAAGAATGTGGAGATCACGGGGCAGATTGTGTTGTTCAAGGACGCGCCGCAGATTGCGGTGAAGGAGGCGAAACAGATCAAGCTCACAGAGTAGGCACCGCAGTCTCTGCTCGAGATGAAAAGATCACCCTGCGCTGAAGGCGCAGGGATTTATCGTTTCACGCAGAGGGCTGCGTGAACCACGGGGCTGACAACCAGGGTTCTTACGTCAGCCAGGTTTTCAGGCGGTCGGCGACGAAGGTGATCTCGGCGTCGGAAATCGTGAACGGCGGGGAAAAGGACAGGATGTGGCTCGTGGGGGAATCCGCGAGCAGGAGCAGGCCTTCACGGAGGGCCTGTTTCATCGTGCGGATGGCCAGTTCGGTATTCGGGGTGCCCTCGGGGGTGAGCAATTCCAGGCCGAGCATGAGGCCGCGGCCCCGGATCCGACCGGCGCCGATGCATCGCAGGACGTGGGCGAAGGTTTCGCCTTTCGCCCGCACCTGTTCGGCGGTTGCGGGTTTGGCGTGTTCCTGCATCGCGGCGAGGGCCATAGCACAGCCGAGCGGGTTGCCCAGGAAGGTGCTGGTGTGAATAGCTTCGCCGGTGGATTCCGGCCAGGCATCCATGACAGCGGCTTTTCCCACGCACGCGGAAAGCGGGAACGCCGTAGTGAGGGCTTTGCCGACGCAGATGAGATCGGGCACGATCTCGCTGGCTTCGCAGGCAAAAAGGGTGCCGGTGCGGTTGAAGCCGGTGTAGATTTCGTCGAGCACAAGCAGCAGGCCATGCGCATCGCAAAACTCGCGCAGCAGCGGCAGGAAACCCATGGGGGGCACCACGCAGCCACCGCGACCCTGGATCGGCTCGACCAATACGGCACCGATCTCTCCTTTTTGCACGGCAGCTTCCAGCGCGGCGTGAGTCGGAGCCAGATCGACGCATTCTCCGTGGGGAAAGGCGATGAACTCCACGAACTCCTTCAACTGCGCGCGGAAGGGCTCCCGGAAATAGGGCAGGCCAGTCACAGTCAGCGCACCGAAGCCGAGACCGTGGTAACCGCCGTGAAACGCGATGACGCCCGGCTTTTTCGTGCGCAAATACGCGGTCTTCAGCGCGGCTTCGACGGCTTCGAAACCGGAGCTTCCGAGGATGACTTTACCTACTCCCCTGCCCCAGCGCTCGAAAGTCAGCGCGCTGAGCTGCGCACAGACCTGCGCTTTTACCTCGGTCGGATGCACGTCGCCCATCGCGTGCAGCAACCGCCCGGCTTGGTATTCCAAGGCAGAGCGAACTACCGGCGCGGTGTGGCCGAGACCGGCGACGCCAAAGGCCGAGGTAAGGTCGAGGAAACGGTTCCCATCGGCATCCCACACATTGGTGCCCTCGGCGCGTTCCCAGAAGACCGGCCAATCGTCGGCCAGATACGTGACGTTGCGCGATTCGTAACGGCGCAGCGTTGCCGCCAGCGCGCGCGACCGCGGGCCGGGAATCTCGGTGATCAGTTCCGGCAGCATCGCGCGGAAAAACGGTTCAGCGCAGGAGGCCTTTGTAGACTTCCTCGTAGGGCAGCACGGCGCGGTCCCACGAGAAATCCATGCTCATGGCGCGCACCATCAGCCCCTTCCAGGCTTCGTGGTCGGCGAAGACCCGGTTCACGCGCACGATCGCATCCCAGAGGGCTTCCGGCGTGTAGTCCTGGAAGACGAACCCGGTGCCGCCGTCGCGGGTGGGATCGTAATCCTGCACGATCTGGTACAGGCCACCGGTGGCGCGGGCCAGCGGCAGGGTGCCATATTTCAGCGCGTACATGGCGGTGAGCCCGCACGGTTCGAAATGCGACGGCATAAGGAAAACATCGGCCCCAGCCTGGATGACGTGGGCGAGGCGTTCGTCGAGTTCCGGACGGAAGACGAACCGCTCGGGATGCCGCCGGCTGGCGATGGTCAACTCGCGTTCGTAATTTTCATCGCCGCCGCCGAGGATCACCAACCGGGCGTCGCTGCTCAGCAGCCGGTCGATGATGGGGAAAAGCAGCTCGATCCCCTTTTGCTCCGCGAGGCGGGAAACCATGGCGTAGACCGGCCCGTGCGGGTTGGGGGCGAGGCCGAGTTCGGTGAGCAGTGCGGCGCGGCAGGCTTTTTTGCCGGCGAGACTCGTGGCTTTGTAGGTCTTCGCGATGACTTTGTCCTTGGCCGGATTCCACTCGGTGTAGTCGGCGCCATTCAGCATGCCGCTGAGCTTGTGCGCATTTTCGCGGATCACGGCATCGAGGCCGGCCCCGCCTTCCGGGGTGGTGATTTCGCGGGCGTAGGTCTCGCTCACGGTGGTGACGCGGTCGGCGAAAAGAATGCCGCCTTTGAGCAGGTTCAGGTTCCCGTAGAACTCCACGCCGGTGGCGCTAAAATAGTTTCCGGGCAGATTCGTGAGGCCGAAATCGAGGCCCCAGAACGAACCTTGATAGGCCAGATTGTGAATCGTGAGCACCGTGGCGAAAGGCAGCTTGCGGTCCTTGCTCAGCACCGGGACCAGGGCGGCCTGCCAATCGTGCAGGTGCAGGACATCGAGCGGGGGCGAAATGCGGCGGGCGATTTCAACGACGGCTTTCGAGAAGAAAATGAAGCGCTCGGCATTGTCGCCATATTCGTGTCCCTCGGCGCCGTAGAGGCCCGAACGATCGAAGGACTCGTCGCGGCGGACGAGGAAAACCTGCACGCCATTCGGAGCACGGCCTTCCCAGACCTCGGCCTCGAAGGTGCGCCCGCCCATGGGAATCTTCAGCCGGACTCCGGTATTGCGGGCCTTGAGGCGGGGATCTTCGCGCAGGCCGCGGTAACAAGGCAGCGCGACGCTGACTTCGTGTCCGCGAGCCGCGAGGGCGGCTGGGAGCGCTTCGAGCACATCGCCCAAGCCTCCGGTCCGGGCCAGAGGTGTCAGTTCACTGCCTGCGTGGAGGATTTTCATCGGAAACGCATCCGAGCAAAGGCGCGGCGCGACGGCAAATCCTTTCGGGTTTTCCGCAGCCGGGTCTTGCCCTCGGGCGCGGAAAATGACAACCGTGCAGGCATGATGCGTTTCCTTTCCCTAGCCTGCCTGCTCGGTCTCTGGGTGCAGAGCGCTCCCGCCCAGGATTCCGCGGGCTGGATCGAAGAACTGCGCGAGCTACGTAAAGCCGTCGAGCTACAGTCGAAACAGATCGAAGTCCTGACCCAACAGGTCGCCAAACTGGCGGCGGCCAATGCGGCCAATGCGGCCAGCGCGGGCAAATCCACCGAACCCTCGGTCACGACTTCCTCGGAGGCCGCCCCCGCTCCGGCGGCGGCTCCAACCGCGCCCGGCAAGGATGATTTTAATGTGGCCAACGCGCCAAAGGCCGAAGCCGTGCCTCATCACGTCATCGTGAAAGGGGAAACATTGACCTCCATCGCCAAGCAATACAATGTATCGCTGAACGATCTGATGAAGGCAAACAAGGGCCTCGACGCCCGCAAGCTTCAGATCGGCCAATCCATCCTCCTTCCGGCCACTCCGGCATCCACCCAGACGACTCCCTCCGAATCCAAACCGAATCCATGAGCGACGATACGCAAACTTGGTACCTGCTGAAAAACGACGACGGCTCCTTTTTCGGGCCGGTCTCATTCTCCCAGTTGAAGGCCTGGGCCGATGAGGCTCAGATCTCGCCGTTGGACAAGCTTTCGACCGACGAGCAAACCTGGATCAAGGCGCCCATGGTTCCGGATCTGGGCATGGATTACCTCGTCGAAGTCAGCCCGGATCAATTTTACGGCCCGACGACGCTCGGCGCGGTGCGCGAATTCCTCCAGGCGGGGGAAATCCACGGTGAAACCCGTGTCACCAATTGCCGGGAAGGCACCGAATCCGCGCTCCGCGAGATTCCCGGTCTCCTGCCGCGAACCGAGGAAGAAGAAGCCCGACCGGTGCGCACCAGCATCCGCCTCAACCTCCAGCAGCGCATCCGCGAGCTGGAAGAAGCGCTGCTGGAAGAACGCCGCGCCCGCGAAATCGCGGAAGGCCTGCTCGCGAAGATGGAATCCAAGCTGGCCGACATCACTCGCGCAGCGACGCTGTAAGCGGTTCCGCTTTCCTGGCGGCACCAATTGAACAAAGGGGCACTATGCTTGGTGCCCGTGGTGGGTTTGCTCGTTTGAAGTTTCAACCTCGCGTTCCCCTATGCCTTTTCATCTCGCTCCCCTGCCCCGGCGTGAATTCCTGCGCCGCTCGCTGCTCAGTGCCGCCGGTGTCCTGACGCTGCCAGCGCTGCACGCGGAATCGGCGAAGACCGATCCGCATCGATTCGCGCTGCTGTCGGATCCGCACATCGATGCCGACGCGACGAAGATCTTCCGCGAGGTCGATCTGGCCGGGCATCTGCGCGCGGCGATTTCCGGGGTGCAGGCGCTGCCTTCCCGCCCAGCAGGGGTTTTGGTGAATGGCGACTGTGCGCGTGATGTGGGGCTCGCCGGGGATTACCAGACGTTCCACGATCTGCTCGGGCCGGCGATTCGGGATCAATTCCCGATTCATCTGCTGCTCGGCAATCACGACGACCGCGACGTGTTCTGGAACACGTTGCAGGAAAATCGTCCGGCAGCACCGCTGGTCGCGAGCAAGCATGTGTCGGTGGTCAAAGGCGAGCGGGCGAACTGGTTCCTGCTCGATTCGCTCGACGTGACCAAACAAACACCCGGCCTGCTCGGCGCGGCACAGCGCACGTGGCTCGCCCAGGCGCTGGATCAGTACGCCGACAAGCCGGCGCTGGTGATGCTGCATCACAATCCGGTCTCGAATAATCCGGCGAAAAACTCGGGCCTGATCGACTCCCTCGAACTGCTCTCGATCGTGCTGCCGCGCCGGCACGTGAAGGCCGTCTTCTTTGGCCACACGCACACCTGGCGCTGCACGCAGCAGGAAGGCCTGCACCTGGTGAATCTGCCCGCGGTAGCCTACGCCTTTGCGCCGACGGAAGTGACGGGGTGGATCGATTGCCAGCTCTCGGCCAGTGGGGCGACGCTGGAGCTGCACTCACCCACGGAACGCCCGGCCGACTGCACCTCGGCAGCGCCGAAGCAGGAACTCGCCTGGCGGGCGTGAACACCCACGGCAGCAGATCCGTGGTTCACGCAGCCTCCTGCGAAAAGTGGTGGCCTCCCCTGCCGGGCACTGCTAGACCCCCGCGCTCTCCTTTATCATGCGACTCCTCGTTACCGGCGGCTGCGGCTTCATCGGCAGCAATTTCATCCGCTACGTCCTCCAGCACTACGGTCCGGCGTTTGTCACCAATGTCGATGCGCTGACCTACGCCGGCAATCCCGCCAACCTCTCCGGAATCGCGGAGGAGTACGGGGAACGCTACGAATTCTACAAGGCCGACATCGCGCAGCCGGACCAGATGGATGCGGTCTTCACGAAGCACCAGTACTTCGCGGTGGTCAATTTCGCGGCGGAATCGCACGTCGATCGCTCGATCGATTCGCCGGAAAACTTCATTCACACAAACGTCGTCGGTACCAGCAATCTGCTGAATGCCGCCCGCCGCCATGGGGTGCGCCGCTTCCTCCAGGTCTCGACCGATGAGGTCTACGGTTCGCTCGGCGAGACGGGCAAATTTACCGAGACCACGCCGCTCGCGCCTTCGTCCCCCTACTCCGCGAGCAAGGCTTCGGCCGATTTGCTCGCGCTCGCACATTTCCACACCTTCAAGCAGGAGGTCGTGGTCACGCGCTGTTCGAACAATTACGGGCCGTATCAATTCCCCGAAAAGCTGATCCCGCTGATGATCACGAATGCGCTGAACGACCAGCCGTTGCCGGTCTATGGCGACGGGCGAAATGTGCGCGACTGGATTCACGTGGAAGACCACTGCTCGGGCATCTTCGCCTCGCTCTTTGAGGGGCATCCGGGTGAGGTCTATAACTTCGGCGGCGACGGCGAACTGCGGAACCTCGACGTGGTGAAACTCATCCTTGCCCACCTCGGCAAACCGGAGAGCCTCATCCAGTTCGTGACCGATCGCCTCGGCCATGACTGGCGTTACGCCATTGATTCGAGCAAGGCCCAGCAACATCTCGGCTGGAAGCCGCGGCATCGCCCGGAAACCGGCATCCGCGAAACGATCGATTGGTACGTGGCGAACCAGGCCTGGTGGGAGCCGCTACGCAAGAAGGCATGAAGTCTTCGCGGATCGTAATCCTCGGCAGCGGCGGCCGTCTCGGTGCGGCGCTCAGCCGCGAATGGTCGGCCGCTGGCGACGAAATCATCGGCTTCACCCATGCGACGCTGGATCTTGGTGATCTCGCTGCGGTGCGGGCGGCCCTCGCCCCGCTGGAGTTCGATGCTTTGGTCAATTGCGCCGCGTTAACGAACGTCGACTACTGCGAATCGCACGCCGAAGAAGCTCAGCGGATCAATGCCGACGCGGTCGGTTTGGTCGGCGAAATCTGCCGCGGCAAATCAGCACGCTGCCTGCACATCAGCACCGACTACGTCTTCGATGGTGAGAAGACCACGCCCTACACGGAAAGCGATCCAGCGCGTCCGCTCGGCTTGTACGCCGCCTCGAAACTCGCGGGGGAAGAGGCACTCGCCGCGGCAAATCCCGACGCGCTCTCCATCCGCGTCTCGTGGGTCTTCGGGCCGGATCGGCCGAGTTTCGTCGATCAGATCCTCAAACGCGCGCACGAGACCGACGAGCTCAGCGCTATCGCGGATAAGTGGGCGGTGCCCACTTACACGCTCGATGTCGCGCAGCTGATCCGTCCCTTTCTGCGCGAGGTTTCCGCGGCGGGCCTCCTGCATCTCTGCAACTCCGGCGGCGGCTGCACCTGGCAGGAGTACGGCCAGTTCGCGCTCGATTGCGCCACGCGCCTCGGCGCCCCGCTCAAGGGCCGTCAGGTCGCGCCGCTCAAGATGGCGGACTTGAAAGCGTTCATCGCCAAGCGCCCGGTCAATACGGTCATGTCCACAGAGCGCCTGACCGAGCTCACGGGGCTTACGCCGCGCACCTGGCAGGATGCGGTGGAGCATCACGTGCGGGCGACGCTGCAAAGGCCGGGTTAGCCGATCCGTTTTCCTCGGACTACGGGAGCAACTCTCCGGCACCGACGGCGCGGTGCCGGGCGAGCGACTCAGCAGCAGGGCCGCGGCTTCAAAAAGTAGCGATGCTATAGGTCACAAAAATACAGATCACCACCATGAGGGCGAGGGCGCCGATGAAGACGGTGTCGGCGATTCGTTCCACGCGATGCATCCGATTCCGGCTCCGGGTCCGCAAGGCCCAGTAGGATAGGATGCACGACACGAGGAAAAGCACGGCATCGACGCACAGGAAATCATCGGCCAGCGTGTCCACCTTCCGACTCATCGTCACCAGGCGGACAATCCCGATCACGGTCAGGCAGACACCCACCATGCCCGCGGACACGGTGAAGATGTGGACCGAGATATCTTCTTCGAGCGGCGAGCGGGAATCTGGGTCGGGGTCTTCCATCACGGAAAAATTCCCGTCAAACGAAGCGCTTCATTTCCGAAAAGACGAGTCTCAAGCACCCGTGAAGCCGACGCCTACAGTTTCCGGGTCAGCTTCAGGTCGCCGTCGGCGGTGGAGCCTTCGGGGACGAAGCCGGCGGATTTAAGCAGCAGGAGCACCGGAGCATCGGTGGTCAGCACGTAGGCGTGCAGGGCTTTCACGCCGCGGGACCGGGCAAGACTGGTGAGGGTATTGAGCAGCAGCCGGGCGAGGCCGAGGCGGCGGTAGGATTCGGCGACCACGATGGCGATTTCGGCGCTCTTCGTTTCGGGGTCGAAATAATAGCGGCCGATGGCGCGGATCGCCTCGGTTTCGTCGGCGTCGACGATGGCCAGCGCAGGTTCGGTGAGTTGATCGACGGAAACCAACTGGCGCGCGGTTTCGTCGGTCATCTCGGAAATCATGTGGCCGTAGCGGCAGCGCACGGTTTCCGGGGTGAGGCTGCGGAAAAAGGTCTGGAAACGCTCGGTATCGCCGGGTTCGAGGTAACGCACGGCGAGCTGGTGGCCCTCGCGTTCGAAATCATACGGGAACGGCTCCGTGGCCACGGTACCGCCGACGATCCGGGCGGATGACCGGGACGAACTACGGGCGACCGAGGGTTTTGGGCGTTGAACGAGCGTATTCATTTTCCTCACCATAGAGCACGTAAATCGAGAACTCCAACCGACCGCCGGGTCACAATCTGTTAAATCTCTGTCATCGAACGATCCCACCACCGGTTCTTCCACCTTTCGGCTGAGGCTGGCTTATTTCGCCGCCCTCGCCGTGGTGCTCCTGCTTGGCCTGGGCTGGCGGCTGCCGCAGCTCGGCCTTTCGCTCTTCGTGCAGAAATACGGGGCCGACGCGCTGTGGTCGTTGCTAGTTTACTTGCTGATTCGCTTCGCCCGGCCGGGGTCGAAAATCTTCACAGCGGCGGTGAGCGCTTTGGCATTTTCCTTCGCGGTGGAACTTAGCCAGCTGTATCACGCACCGTGGATCGATGCGATCCGGGCGACCCGGCTGGGGGCATTGATTTTGGGGAGTGTGTTTAATTGGCCGGATCTGCCGGCCTACGCCGTGGGGGTGGCCATCGGCGGGTTGCTCGACGCGGTTTTTCGGCGAAGGTCGGCGGTGTCATGATGAGGTCACTGCTGCTTTCCCTCGCCTGTCTCCTGGCGTCTTCGATTGGGTTTGCCGGAGAGCACGACGCCTTTAACCAAGTCGCCAAGGCCAAGCTTTTCGCCTTTGGCGGGATCGGCTTTGCCGGGACGACCACGGAAAGCGAAGTCGCCTTTCGGGAGATCAGGGCATCAGGCACAGCGGAGGCCGATTTCCTGCGGCTGCTTCGGGAGGCAAATCCTCAAGGACAAAGCTATGCGCTGGTGGGTCTGCGGTTGAGTAATTTCGCGCTCTTCCAGGAACAGGTGAAGCCTTTCCTTGGATCGAGTACCAACGTGGAGACTGCCGGCGGATGTATGCTCCGGACCGTAAAGCAATCCGAACTGGCGGCGGAGATCAAAGCGGGACACTACGATGAATCGGCCCGGCGCGAGATTGCGAAACCGCCAATCCCAGCGCAAAAATGAGCGCGGGGTCCGCTGATTTTACCGAGCAGTAGCGAGCTGGTCGGCGAAAGCCTCGACGATGGACTCCTCGGCGGTGGGGTCGAAAGGAAGGCCGTTGATCCGGGCGAGGGCGGCGCTGCGGCGCAAGGCGTGGCGAGCTTCGCGGCGGTAGACGCGGACGAGGTCGGCGGAGCCGAAGGTGACGGTGCTGAGGCCTTCCACGGCGAGCTGGGCGAACAGTTCGGCGGCGATTTCGCCGGACATACGGGCGAGCGAGGTGGCGGCGGGCTGGTGTTTGTGGTCGTAGCCGGTGCCCCCGTCGACCTGGCAGACTTCGCGGGGATCGATCCGGCGGAAAATTTCACAGAGGTGGGCCAGCTCGACCCCCCACCCCGCCGTGAGCGGGAGGGAAGCGGCGAGGGTGCGGGTCAGAGCGATTTCGCCGGCGAGCGGGTAGCGGAAGCTCAGCAGGAAATCGAGCAGCGGATGATGCCCGGCGATGCGGACCAGCGCGTGCAGCAGCGGAGCGAGGAAGAGGCGGCTCACCCGGCCATAGAGGCGGTCCGTAACCCGGGAGTAGTAGGCCTTGGCGAAGGAGTAACCGAGGTCCGGGTGCGCGACGGCATAGCAAAGGCGGGCGAGGTCGGCGCGGCGGAAGCTGGCGACATCGCAATCCTGGGTGGCGAGGACGGCGCAATTCGCCTCGGAGGCGAGGAGCTGGAAGGCAGCGTAAACGTTGCGGCCTTTGCCTGGAGGCACCGTCGGTGCAGCAGGCAGCGGGGCGTCATTGACCAGGAGGCGGACGGGGTGCGGCAGCGGGGCGAAGTGGGCGCGGGCCTGGTCGAGGGTGGTTTCGCCGAGAGCGTTGAGGCTGACGACGACTTCGCTCAGCCAGGCGGCTCCGGTCAGTTCCTGGACGACGTGCTGGAGGGCGGGCCGGGTAAGGTCAGCGCCATGACACGGGAGGACGAGGGCGATGGGGCGCGTCCGGGCGAGTTCCGTCAGCTCGGCTTCGAGCGGAGCGAGATGGGTATCATTCAGCCGCTGGAGCGTGCTGATGAGGCCGGGTTGGGCGAAATCCGACACGGCGGGCGGGCGCGCCGAGCTACGGGCTTTCCGACGCTTCGGCCGGTTCGTCGTCTTCGAGTTCCTCCTCGATTTCCTGCTTCATGCGCCGGGAGAGGAAGGGGCGGAGGAAACCGTAGAGCAGGTACGCCGTGAACAGGGCGAAGGGCATCCACTGGTAATTCATCACCGTGAAAATGATGATGACGACGATGCCGAGAAACTTCGGGAGCGACCGCGTGGAACGCCAGTTGATGGACTTGAAGCTCGGGTATTTGAAGCCGCTGAACATCATCCACGAGAGGAAGAGCAAGAGCGGCGGCAGCACCCACTTGGTGAGGCGATGCTCGATGCGGTCGTCATTCAGCCAGAGCATGAACAGCGTCAGCGAAGCGACGAGGCCGGCGGCGGCGGGAATGGGGAAGCCTTTGAATTCACGGTTCGCGGCGGCGGAATTCTGGGCGGCGAGGCAATTGAACCGCGCAAGGCGGAGAGCGCCGCAGACGAGGTAGATCGAGGCGACCATCCAGCCGAGCTTTGGCGTGTCGTGGAGGACGATGCGATTGACCATCAGGGCCGGGGCCACCCCGAAGGAGACGATATCCGCGATGGAATCGAATTCGCGGCCGAAATCGCTTTCGTGGCCGCCGAGGCGGGCGAGGCGGCCATCGAGCGCATCGAAAATGCAGGCCCCGAGGATGCACCAAATCGCCATCTGGAAGTGGTGCGTGCCCGTGGCAGCCGAGGTGGCTTCGAGCAGGGCGCCTTCCAGGATCTTCAGCGTGGCGAGGAAACCGCAGCACAAGTTGCCCGCCGTCATGAGGTTCGGCAGGAGGTAAATCTTGGGGCCTTGCGGTTCGGACATGGCGGGCGGTGGGTTATTTCAAGCGCGCGATCACGGTCTCTGCGCCGCGGACTTTGTCACCGACTTTTACCGAGACCTCGGCATCGAGCGGCAGGTAGACTTCCGTGCGGGAACCGAAGCGGATCATGCCGAAACGGTGAGCTTTCTCGACGGTATCGCCTTCCTTCGACCACGGGACGATGCGGCGGGCGATGGCGCCGGTGATCTGGCGGACAACGAGGGTGGCCTTCGGGCCTTCGAAGGCCCAGGTGAGGGCTTCGTTGAACTTCGAGCAGTCGGGGTTCCGGGCATCGAGGTACGGGCCGGGATAGGTGCCGGGGTAGTGCTTGGTGTAGATGACCTTGCCGGCGATGGGGGCACGGTTCACGTGGACATCGAAGACGGAGAGGAAGATGCCCACCCGGCGGCACTTGGTCTTGAGGACTTCGTCTTCCTCGATCTCCATGATGTCGGCCACGGTGCCATCCGCAGCGGCGACCACGATGTCTTCCCCTGGCGGGGTGGTGCGTTCGGGGTCGCGGAAGAAATTGATGCAGAAGCCGATCCCGAGCACGCCGAGGACGGTCAGCCACCACCAGCCGCGCCAGGTACCGAGAGCGACGACGACAAAGAGGATGAGAAAAATAAGGCGACCTTCGTAAAGGGTCTGGAAGCGCATGAGGGCGCGCAGTCTCGGCAGGGACGGCGGGAGGTCAAGCGGCATGGTGGCCCTGCCGTGGGGAAAAACCCCAAGGTGGCGCGGGGAAAGCACCTTGGGGCTGGCGGCGCTTTTCCCGAGGAAATGCCTGGCAGGGAGGGCGGCAACGGGGTTAAAGCAAGTGGCGCTTCTGTAAAAACCGCTTGACCGGCCCCAGAGTGGCAGGCACTGTCGCGCCCCTTTTTCACCAGCCATTTTGTCATGAGCCGTATTTGCCAAATCACCGGATCCCGCCCTACCCGCGGAAATAGAATTCATCGCCGCGGTCTCGCCAAGAAGAAAGGCGGCATCGGTATGCACGTCACTGCCGTGACGCCGCGCTGGTACTTCCCGAACCTGCACAAGAAGCGTATCTTCGTGCCGGAACTGGGCGAGCACGTTCTCGTGAAGATCAACAGCCGCGCGCTGAAGACGATCGCGAAGAACGGCGCGTACAGCACCCTGCTCAAAGCCGGCCTGATCGACCCGATCCCGGCGAAGAAGAAGGCTGCTGCGCCCGCCAAGTAAGGCGTTCGCTCGCTCGCGCTTTTTTTCAAAAGCTGTCCACCAATCCTAACCACCCTGCTCTCCTATGCCTTATAGCGTCGTCAGCAAAAAATCCGGGAAGACCTATTTCCTTCATTCCCGTAATCAGAAGCTCAAAGGCGGTCAGCAAGTCGTCCTGTACTACTTCGCCGGCGAACCCGGCGCAGGGGCCATGGAAGGCCTGCCGGCGGGCTACGAAGTCTCGGAGAACTCCAAGACCGGCCTGCCCCTTCTGAAGAAGGCGGCCAAAGTCAGCTAAACCGCTTCGGTTTTCCAACGCGGCCCGGGAGTTCATCTTCCGGGCCGCGTTTTTTTTGTGCCCGGAGCCCAGAGAGAAAGGGGTTCGCACGGAGGGCGCGGAGGTTGGGGAACCCGCGTGACCCTTTCCTGTAGGGTAAGCGCCCCGCTTGCCGCATTCGCCCCGATTGGATGCGACCGGAAAATCAGTTTAGCCCGGTTTCGTCGGCAAGCGGAGCGCTTGCCCTACAGAGAACCAAGGGAACTGGGCCGGCAAAGTTGCCGGTGACACGGTTTGGCCTACTTGCCATTCACTTGCACTGGACGCGGGAGGCTTTTGCCCCTTCATTCCCGGTCCCACTTTTTCGCTGCTTCCTCTTTTTTGATTCCATGAAGACGATTCCTGTCACGATTCTCACCGGCTTTCTCGGCGCGGGGAAGACCACCCTGCTCAACTACATCCTCAAGCAGGATCACGGGTACAAATTCGCCGTGATCATCAATGAAGTGGGCAAGATCGGGATCGATGGCGGCCTGGTGGAAACACAGAAGGATGAAGTGGTCGAGCTGAGCAACGGCTGCATGTGCTGCACCGTGCGCAAAGACCTGATCAAGGGCGTGCAGAACCTGATCAAGAAGGGCGGCTTCGATTATCTCCTGATCGAGACCACCGGCATCGCGGAACCGGGGCCGATCGCACAGACTTTCCTCAATATCCCGCAGCTCCAGCAGTACGTGCGGCTGGATGCGATCATCACGGTGGTGGATGCGGAGCAGATCGAGAAACAGATCAAGAAGACGGACACGGCCAAGGAGCAGATCAACATGGCCGACTATCTCCTGATCAATAAGACCGACCTCGTGTCGCCGGAGCAGCTGGAGAAGATCGAGACCCTGTGCCGGACGATGAACCCGCACGCGCAGCAGTTCCGCACGAACCATTCGCAAGTGGGCCTCAAGGCGCTGCTCGATGTGCACGCCTTTGACCTCGACCGCAAGCTCGAGGCCGACCCGGATTTCCTCGATGAACTGAAGACCCGGCATCACCACGACATCGTGTCGTTCAGCTTCACCTTCGATAAGCCGATCGTGATCGAAAAGTTCGAGCAACTGATCGCCGATATCAGCGAAAAGGAAGAGGTCTACCGCTCGAAAGGTTTCCTCTGGCTCGCGGGCAACCCACGCCGCGCCGTCTTCCACGGCGTCAACAACCGCTTCACCCTCATGTGGGACCGCCTCTGGACCAAGGAAGAGACCCGCACGAGCCAGATCGTTTTCATCGGCAAGGAACTCGATGAAGCGAAGCTGCGGAAGAAGATCGAGACCTGCCTGGCGACGAAATAGCAGCGGTTTCGCACGGAGAGCGCGGAGGACACGAAGGTTGTGAAACGAGGGCGTGGTCTTTGCGCGCTTCGGGCGATTTGGCGCCCGGGTTTGGATGGCCTGGTCGCTCACCCGGCGTTTGCTCAGGCGCGGCGCTGGAGAGTCCGGACGACTTTGGCATCGAGGGCGGGCAGGATGGCTTCGAGCGGCGAGTGCTTGGCGATTCACTCTTCGCGGTTGGCCGGTATGGGGTGAAGGCGATTTCTTTGCCGCGGAGGTCAGCGGATTGAAGGGCATCGCGCCCCACGCCGTCCGTCGCGGGGGCCCGGATTGAACGCCCGGATACATAACAACTTCGCGTCTTTTGGGGAGCCAACCGGCGACGATTGAGACGCTTCGGTGGCGGGCAGGTAATACGTCGGCGAATGGCGGGTTGAAGATTGAACGTCGGTCGAAGCGGCCTACTAGCGACGCCCTCGCGGCGACCTCCCCACGCCGTGGAAACTCATGGCTCGCAGTTTCTGCTCTTCCTCAATGTTAGGTTCCGTTCGCTGGCTTCGGCTCGCGGCCGTTGTCGCTTTTGTGTGGACCACCGGCGAACTTGCGCCGGCGTTTGGGCACGGTGCGTTGCATGAACGGATCGCGCAACTGATTCACGACCTCCAGGGAAAGCCCGACGACACCGCGCTGCGCTTGGAACTCGCCGAGGTCTATTTTCAGCACGACGAGTGGCCGGAGACGCTGAAGCAGCTGGACGAAATCGAGCGGATCGCTCCGGGGAAAGTGCCGACGACTTTGCTGCGCGCCCAAGCGCTCACGGCCAGCGGGCAGATGAGCGGTGCGCGCGCCTTGCTCGACCCCTTTCTGGCCAGCCATCCGGATCATCCGATCGCACTCGTGACGAGAGCCCGGGCCCTGGGCGAGCTGGGTCACGACGCGGCGGCTCTGGCCGACTATCGCCATGCGCTGGCCGCGACGCCGCTACCCGGCGTGGACCTCTACATGGAAATCGCCGAGGCGCTGGCCAAGCGTCGGCTGACCGACGAAGCCATCAGTGTCCTGCAGGGTGGGCTGGCGAAACTGGGGTCGAACCCCACGCTGCTGCAGGCCGCGATGCAACTCGAACTCGCGGCCGGCCGCTTCGACGAGGCGCTGGCCCGGGTGGAAGCCATGCGGCAGAACGCACCCCGGCCGGAGCCGTGGATGGCCAGGAAGGCCGCGATTCTGGCCCGCGCTGGGCGGACGGAAGAGACGCGCGCCGCGTGGGCGGCCCTGCTCACTCACCTCGACGCCCTCCCACCCCTGGAGCGTGGATCGCCCGAGATGATCCGGCTCGCCAATCAGGCCCGGCAAGGCCTCGGCCAAAACACTTCGTCTTCACCGGTCGCCGCGCCCCCTGCCCCCGTGGTCGCTGCGCCCGCATCCCCGATTTCCACCGCCTCTTCCTCATCATCCCAACCATGATCCGTCGAATCCGCCTCCTTGCCACTGCGCTGGCACTGCTCGCTCCCGCTCTGGTCCACAGCCAGACCGTGGAGTTCGGAAACATCCAAGTCGTGCAAAACGACAGTGGCAATGTTGCCACCTCCGTCACCCTCACCAAGGGGGCGGGTAGCTCACCCAACTTCAGCATCCTCGGGGGCAACCGCGGCGACTACGACGTCAGCTTCGGCACGGCCAATGACATCACCGGAGGCGTGCTGATGACCGCGGTGTCGCAGAATGGACGCGACAACACGGCCAGCGGCGACACGATCGGTCTCTTCTACGCCACCAGCGCCCTGGATCAGCCCAGCGGCGCCGCGCCGGGCAAATACTGGGTGCCGATCTTCCGCACCGCCCAGGGCGACGAAGTGAATATTAACGTCGCATGTGGGTGGTTCTCGTACAATCACTGGCTGGGCGGCTATGCCCGCAACGGCGCGGGCACCAATGGCGGCGCAAACGACACGCTGACCGCCAGCCCGGGGATCAATCTCGGCACGCAATTTGTCGACAATGGCGGCGGGCTTTCGACCGTCAATCTCGTCGGGCTCGGCGGCAGCTCGGCCAACGGCATCCTGCTCGTGACGGGCGCGAAGAACGAGGACAACTACGCACTTTCCAAGGCTAATACCGACGGCACCTTCACCATCTGGTGCCACGACAACGGAGCCAACGGCGCCGCCTACGAACAGGATCACGTCGCGTTCGTTTATCTGCCGGTTTCCGCGGTCGGCAGCCATCAGTTGGTCGCGCTCGGCCGGGTGAATAGCAATGCCACCTCCGATCTCACCGGCGGCACTTACACGATCACCAAGGGCGGCACCGGCCAGTGGTATCTCACGATTCCCGGCCAGAGCAATACAACCGGCGTGCTGCTGATCAGCCCCGAGGGCGGCGGCACGAATACGAGCGACAACGTGGTTTCCTATCAGTGGGATGCAGCGAACAGCCGTTGGGTCATCGAAAGCCGCGATCTAAGCGGCGCGACGGCGCAGCCCACGCTCCAGGACGGCGCGAGCGCGACCGAGGACGTCTTCAGCTTCGCTTTCTTCGCCAACTCGAACAATCCGCCCACCGCCTCGATCACCTCTCCCGCGGCTGGCTCCGTCTACGCGCCCGCGACGTTCACCGTCGAGGCCACGGCGGCCGACACCGATGGTACGATCGCGCAGGTCGAGTTTTTGCGGAATGGCGTGGTCGTCGGCACGGACAATACCGCGCCCTACACCCTCGCGGAAACTGCACTCCCTACCGGCTCGTACACCTACACCGCGCGAGTGACGGACGACGAAGGTACCGTAACGACCAGTGCCCCGGTCGCAATCAACGTAGTCTATGATCCGATCCATGTGCCGGCAAATACTGCGCTGTGGTTCGATGGCGTGGATGACTATGTGACGATGGGCGTGGCGCCGGAATTGGGCGCAGGCGGTCCTCCGACCAAGGGGCTGACGCTCGAATGCTGGTTCCGCAAGGAAGGCACAGGGAAAACTTCCGGCTCCGGCAGCGGCGGCGTGACGGGCGTCCCGCTCTTTGGCAAAGGCCGCGGCGAGAGCGACGGCGGCACCCAGGATTGTAACTACTTCTTCGGCATCACCACCGCCGGCCTGCTGGTCGCGGATTTCGAAGCCTATCCGGCCACGGGCATCACCGCCGGCCAGAATTATCCGATCACCGCCAGCAATACCCCGATCACCAACGGCGTGTGGCATCACGCTGCGGTGACCTACGACGGCAATACCGCGACCTGGAAGATGTATCTCGACGGCGTGGTGGTGGGGACGGCTTCTGCGGCGGCCGGGGCGCTGCCGCGCTATGATAGCCTGCAGCACTTCGGCATCGGCGCGGCCTTCAATACACAAGGCGTCGCGGAAGGTGCGTTTGCCGGGACGATGGATGAAGTGCGCGTCTGGAACTACGCCCGCTCCGAGGCGGAAATCGCCGCCGGAAAAAATCAGGAAATCGCCAGCGCCCCTGGCCTGATCGGCCGCTTCGGCTTCAACGATGGCACCGGCACGATCGCGACGAACTCCGTCAGCGGGTCCAACGGCACGCTGACCAATGGCCCAAGCTGGTCCGGTGGCGCGACCTTCTCGACCGCGAACACCTCCCCCACCGTGGCGCTCACCGCGCCGGTGGATGGGGCCAACTCCTACATGCCGCTGCCGGTCACGTTTGAAGCCACGGCTTCCGACACCGATGGCAGCATCGCGAGAGTGGAATTCCGCGTGAATGGCGCGGTCGTCGGTGAAGACACGACGGCTCCCTATTCCTTCACCTGGACGCCGCCGGCCATCGCCGACTACGTCGTCTCCGCCCGTGCCGTGGACAACCTCGGCGCCGGAGCCGTGAGCGCGAATAGCATGCTCCACATCGTGACCAATCCGAACCAGGCGCCGACCGTCACCGCGGTTTCGCCCACCAACGGCGCGATCATCACCGGTTCCTCCACGAATCTGGAAGTGAACGTCGCCGATCCGGAAGGAGAGGCCACGACCGTCACCTTCTACGGCCGCTACACGACTCCTGCCGCCCCTGGGCCGGACTTCAGCATCGTCATCCTCCCGGACACCCAGTACTACTCGGGCGGCGCGAGCGCCCACGCCAACACCGTCACGGTTGAACAGCTCATCGGCACGTTTGGCGCCCAGACGCAGTGGATCCTCGACAACAAAGTCACCCGCAATATCGCCTTCGTGAGCCACATGGGGGACATCGTCGATCACGGCGATATCGACATCGAGTGGAAGCGGGCGACCGCGGCCATGGCCAAACTCGAGCACCCGGTCAACGCGATGCGCGCCTACGGCATCCCCTTCGGCGCCGCCCCGGGCAACCATGACGAAGATCCCAACGGCGTCTACGACACGCCCGGCGCGACCACGCTCTACAACCAGTACTTCGGCGTCTCACGCTTCCAGGGGCGCGACTACTACGGCGGCCACTACGGCACCGACAATACGAACAGCTATCAGCTCTTCAGCGCGAGCGGTCTGGACTTCATCGCCATTCACCTGGCCTACGACACCACGCCGAACCAGGACATCCTCGACTGGGCCGACGCATTGCTGAAAGCCTATCCCCATCGCCGTGCAATCGTGACGAGCCACTACATCATCGGCGCCGGCAATCCGGGAGCGTTCGGAGCGCAGGGCACGGCGATTTATAACAATCTCAAGGACAACCCGAACCTGTTCCTGATGCTGTGCGGCCACATTCACGCCGAAGGCCGGCGCACCGATGTGTACCAGGGCCGCTCCGTGACCACCGTGCTGTCGGACTACCAAGGTCTGGACAATGGCGGCCAGGGGCTGCTGCGCATCTTTACCTTCTCACCGACGAACAATCGCGTTCACGTCGAAAGCTGGTCGCCCACGCTGAATCGCCCGTCGGGCACCGTCGATAACCTCCCCCACTTCGACGGCCCCTTCGATCTCACCTACAATATGCAGGCACCGGTTTCCGAGTGGGTGCCGCTCGCCACGGTGAATGTTCCGGCCGGCAGCACGACGGCTTCAACCCTCTGGACCGGACTCGAAGCTGGCAAGACCTATGAGTGGTACGCCGCCGTGAGTGACGGCGTCAGCAGCACCGGCTCTGCGTCGAGCCGCTTCACCACGGCGACCGGCACGGCGCCGACCGCCACACTCGATGCGCCCACCGTGGGATCGACCTATGTCACCCCTGCGACGATCAATCTCGCAGCCACGGCCAGCGACACCGATGGCACGGTGGCCCGGGTCGAATTCTACGCCGACGGCGTGAAGGTCGGTGAAGACGAAACGGCTCCCTATGAATTCACTTGGAGCGGTGCGCAGCCCGCGACTTACACCCTGAGCGCCGTGGCCGTGGACAATTCCGGCCTGGCCAGTGTGTCGAATGGGATCAGCGTTACGGTGAATCCCGGCGACATTCCGCCGACCGTCTCCCTCACGGCTCCGGCAAACAACGCGCTCTACGCCGCGCCCGCCAATGTATCGCTCGCCGCTGACGCCAACGACACCGAGGCCCCGGTCGTGAAAGTCGAGTTCTTCTCCGGCAGCACGCTGCTCGGCGAAGATACCGCGGCTCCGTTCACCTTCGACCTAACCAACCTGGGCGCCGGACGTTACTCCTTCACCGCGAAAGTCACCGACAGCGTCGGACAGACGACGACGTCTGATCCCGTGGTGGTAAATGTCTTCACCGAAGCTCCGGCCCCGAATGCAGCCAATGCTTCGGCGGGCTTGTTCAATCCGCCTTCCTGGCTGGTCGTAAAGACGAGCCCGGCCCCGCATCAGTTCAATCTCCCGGGCGCGGACGCCGGGGATCTGGAACTGCGGATCAACGGAGTCAGTGTACCATTCAATCGCGGCATCACTCTCGCTTCGAACTGGGACAACGCGGCAAATGTCGGCACCACCTCCGACGATAACATTTCGCAGCCTTACGCCGACGCTTCCGGCAATGTGTTCATCAGCGTGCTGGACAATAGCAATAACAACGCAGCCGGCGCCAACCCGAGCACGACCGAGCAGACAGCCGGCACCGGCGTCGCGTTCCTGCCCTATGCCGATGGCTGGACCGGGGCGAGCGTGAGTTCCACCGGCGCCATCCTCAGCGGCAACCTGCCTGCCGGCGTGGGGATCACCAAAACGTCCGGCGGTAATTACGCGATCAGCGGCCTCTCCACCGCGGGCAACCTGCTCGCTTTTAGCAATGGCGACACCGGTACCCTTGCCGACAACGTCGTCTCGGTGCGGATCGTGAACGGCCAGTGGCTGGTCGATACCCGCGACAACGCCGGCGGCACCCAGGACAACGAATTCAGCTTCGTGTACTTCCCACCCGCGACCACCGGCGTGTATGCCGGAGCGATCAGCAGCACCGGGGTGATTTCCTCGCCCAATGCCTCGCTGGCCAGCCTCGGCGCCACCGTCACGGTGAATGCCAGTTATTATGAAGTCACCGTCGGCGATGGCACGCTCATCAATCCGAACACAGCCGCACTCTTCGTGGTCGGCGACTCCACCACCGGTGGCTCGAGCAGCCCGGCCGTCGACAATCTGATCGCGTGGTCGGCCAATGGGAACAAGTTCCGCATCTTCACCCAGGACCTGCCGGAACTGAACGGGACCTTCGAAGCGATCCCGGTGCGGTTTGTGGCGATTCCGTTTGTGATCGATTCGGACCGGGATGGCATCCCTGATGACTATGAACTCGCGCACAGCCTCGATCCGCACGACGCGGCCGACGCTGCGCTCGATCCGGACAACGACGGCCTGACCACCCTGGCCGAATACCAGGGCGGTACCGATCCGTTCGTGGACAATGTCGCCCCGACGATCGGCGGCACCTTCACCCCGGCCTCGCTGCTCACCGGTCTTGGTGGAACGGCCACCCTGCCGAACTACGTGCCGCAAGCGATCACCAGCGATAGCAACGGCGTCACGAGCATCACGCAGGCGCCGCAGGCGGGCACTGCGTTCGGCGTAGGCAATGTTTCCATCACCCTCACGGCGAGTGATGCGGCGGGCAATACGGCCAGCACGAGCTTCAACGTGACGATCGGTGACGGCACGGCGCCCACGATCGATGGCACCTTCGCTCCCCTCACCCTGACCACCGGGGCGGCTGGCACGGTGCTCCTGCCCGACTATGCCGCGCAGGCCACGGCGGCCGATAACGTCGGCGTGGTCGGTGCGATCACGCAATCGCCCGCGGCCGGCACGCCGGTCAGCGCTGGCTCGCTGATCGTGACTTTGAGCGCCACCGACGCCGCAGCCAACGTGGGCACGCGTACGATCAATGTCGGGATCACCGACGGCACGGCCCCGACCATCGGCGGCTCGTTCTCGCCGCTGACCCTGACCACGGGCGCGGGAGGTGTCGCCACCCTGCCGGACTACACCGGCCAGGCTGTGACCAGCGACAACCTCGCGGTGACGAGCGTCACGCAATCCCCTGCCCCGGGCACTCCGGTCAGCGCCGGGACTACGCATGTGACCCTCACGGCGCACGATGCGGGAGGCAACACCGCGGCGACGAGCTTTGAGGTCACAGTCAACTCGGGCATCCCGGGAACCCTGAGCTTCGCGACTAGCTCGGTGACGGCCAATCCGGTGGATGGCCTCGGCCAGCCGAATATCATCGCTGTGGCGATCAACCGCACCGGCGGCACCGGGGGCGAAGTCTCGGTGGAAGTCAGCGCCACGGCCACCGGCACGCCGGGAACCACGGTGGGCGGGCTCAAGAACTACACCTACGGCACCGACTACGAGTTCGTGAGCGAAGCGACGCTGGGCAAAGCCCGGGTGACCTTCCCCGAGGGCCAGGCCAGCGGCACCGTCAGCGTGCGGGTGAAGACGCCCGCGCTCAGCGGCAAGGGCAAGTTCTCGCTCGTCCTCGGCACTACCACGGGAGGCGCGACCACCATCGCCCCGACCACTGTGACCGTGACGCTCAACGCTCGCGATGCCGTGAAACCGGCCGTAACGATCAAGACCACGACGCCAGGTTCGAACGGCAGCTTCGACCTTACCGGCACGGTGAAGGAAAACGTGGCCCTGACGTCGTTCACCGTGAAGCTGAACGGTACCACGCTCGCCCTCACGATCGATCCGCAAGCCACTTTCACGGCCAATGCCGCCGTGCCTTTCAGTGCTGGCACCGTGACTGCGGAAAACGGCAGCAACACCATCACGGTCGAAGCCACTGACTCGAGCGGCAACAAAACGATCGCGAACAAGACGGTGAACTTCAGCAACGTTCGACCGGAACTGGCCGGCTCCTACAATGCCCTGCTCGTGCCCATCGGTACGCCGGACAACGACACCACGGGCCTGGTCAGCGTCACCATCACGGCGAGCGGCACCTTCAGCGGCAAAGCCACGCTGGGTGGCGTGAGTGTGCCGATTTCCGGCGTCATCGGGAATTCCGGTGTTGCGCGTTTCAAGCCGGCGCTGGGCCGAGCCTTCGACCTCATCGACAAGACCGGTCTGGACACCTATCTCGGCGCGCTGACGCTCAGTGCGGATACGACCGCCGGGATCAGTGGCAGCCTGGAAACCAGCGCGACCAGTGGCGTGGCCCTGGCCACGTTTGCGGGGGCGCGCGCGCCTTACACCTCGACGAATCTGGTTCCGTCGGCGCTGCTCAATCAACCGGTGATCGGCACGACGACCAAAGGCGTGTATTCGCTGGTCTGGCCGAGCAAAGCGCAATCGCCCACGCTCGAAGCCAGCCGCTACCCGCAAGGGGATGGCTATGCGACCCTGCTGCTGAAAAACAACGGCAGCATCTCGCTCACCGGCTCGATCGCCGACGGCAGCAAGTACTCCGCCTCCACCAAACTCCGGGCGAACGGCAGTGCGCCGCTCTTCGTGCAGCTGTACAAGAAGCTCGGCGCGATTAGCGGTGAAATTCACTTCACCTCGACGACCGACACCGACGTTGCCGGCACGGACTTCCTCTGGCTGCGCCCGGCGCTGCCCCGCGCCCGGGTGTACCCGCTCGGCTGGCCCTCGGGCCTCCGGGTCGATGCGATCGGGACGAAGTATGCGAGCCCCCTGTCGCTCGACTTCGGCCAGTCAGTGGCTGACCTGCTCAATGGCAATGCGACGCTTGCCTTCACCGGCGGCCTGCTGAGTCATTCGTTGCAGAAACCGGTGAGCATCAACCCCGGCCCGCTCTCGGCGGGTCAGGTGAAACCGATCCCGGCGAACACCAAGGAATACAAACTCAGCCTCAGCACCAGCACCGGCGTCTTCACCGGCACAGTCCTGCACACGGATGCCACCACGGTCCCCTATCGCGGCATCCTGCTGAACAAGGGCGCCCATCGCGGTGGCTTCGGCTACTTCCTGAGCACCCCGGCGGCACGCTACGACGGCACCAGCGAAAGCGGTCGTGTAATCATCGATCCGGCTGGGCCGTAGTAGCTTCTGATCGTCATCTTTCCCGGGGTCACGTTGGCCCCGGGGGAGAGGTCGGCCCGGCCTTTGGCCGTAGCAGCGGCTTGACCAAGCGGACGTCCGGCTCGAGGCGAGAATGGTCCCGATATCCTCACAAGGAATGCAGCGAGAGCTGCGGCAATCCATCCTACCAAATCAAGTAAATCGCTATGGAGCGTATTGGACGCTCGCCTTGAAATACATCGCGCCGAGGCTCTCAACCGGCGTCGTACAGCGCAGTGTCACTCTTTCGCTAACCCCATCCAGACCGGGCACCGCCAGAATCTCATGCAGCCCCTCCCCGGAATCATCCCAAGTCGTCGAATCATTGGAAATGGATGCGCCAAAGATTACTTTGGGATCGTTCGTACGGCGCACGAAGGTCACGTCCATAAAATGTAAACCCCTTGCTGAATCGAACGTAATCGCAACGGCGGGCAGCCCGGAGGGATCGAACTCTGTCGGAGACAGGTCAAACGCATATTCCAGGAGGTTCACGATGCCATCGCAGTCAGGATCGGCATTGCCCAACGCGATGCCAGGATCGCCCGCATTGCTGCCGAACTTCTCGCTTTTCCAAAGCGCGAATGGGCTGTTTGCAGCGGTAATTGTCAGAAGACCATCACTCACGGCGGGTGTGGCAATGACGTCTTCTTCCAACCCTTGAACGCTGATTCGCTGAAAGCCTCCATCTAGGTTGGACACGTCAAGCACACGATAAACAAACCCTGCCCCTGCGGTCACACCGGGAAAGTTCGCGATTTGGAGAATGCCGTTCAGACTGGCGTCCCCCGCGACAATGAGTCCGGTTTCGGAGGTCAACTGAAGCGCCAAGATGCCGGTGCTCATCTGGACAAGATGTCCGTCGATTCTGAATCCCTCTCCCGGCGCAAAAAGGCCACGATTGTAAACGGGGCCGCAGATAAGCCCTTGCCCTGAGAGAGTGCCACCTTCCAGAAAAACACCGTTCTCTGTCGAGAGAATGCCATATCGGTCAGCCGGCCTCTCGATCTGAGTGCTCCCCGCGGTCTGAATATATCGATCTCCACAACTCAGCTGGCCAAAGATGATTCGCACATCGCCGGAATTTTGAAATTGGCCGCCAACCGTGAAGGTACCACCGACAAAAGTAATATCCCGGGCAAAATCGTTCACGACATCACCGGCGACAAAAACGCTCCCGCCGACCTGAAACATCGCCTCGTCAGGATTCCCCGGAACGTCTTCGAGGATCAAGTCTCCCTGAATATTTACCCCTGCGTAATCAAAAAACAGGCGATTCACCTCCCCGCCAGCCCTCAAGTCCCCACCAATAGAAATCGCCCCATTAGCAAAGTATGCGGCCTTTGTCCCCCGATCAAGAACGTCGCCATCAATGACGACCTGCCCATCTTGAACGAACAGGTAATGTTCGTTAGTCTCTCCGGATATCGTAAGGCTCCCAGCAACGTGCAACTCTCCGCGTTGCACGAAAAGCGTTGAAGCGTCGAAAGACGGGATCATCACCTTGCCTCCGTCGACGTGAAAGAATTCGTGGCTCACCAGCCGCCCCGAATTGCTGCCGCCATTCGTATCGGTGATGAACTCCCCCTCATTGTCGAAAAACGAGCTATCCAAGATCAGATCGGAGGCATTGATCCATCGGACAAAGCCGAAATTCTGAAAACTCCCTGCACCGAAACGTTTGGTGGCCGAACCAGAGATTTTCAGGCTACCAGACCGCCCAATCGCCAGGTAGCCGATCACTTCACCTCCCTTGAAGCGAACCGTGGCGCCAGCGGTATGGTCGCTGTGTACAGTGCCGCTCTCGATATTCAGAATTCCGAATACCGCCTCCTCCGGCAAGTCCACCGTGCCGCCGGCGATCGTCACCATGTCCGTTGCTCCGGGAATCCTGGCCGGTGACCAGTTCGCCGCTTCGAGCCAATCGCTAGAAACGCCGCCTACCCATACGATGCTGGAACCCGGTGAAACGCTGAGCGTAGCGATCTGACTTGTAACAACCCGCGCTCCGTCGGTCACCGTCACGGAATATTGCTGACCGCTATTGGCGAGGCCAACCTCCTCCACGAGTAATCTGCTGCTGACCGCGCCCGGCAGAGGTATCCCATCCCGGAGCCACTGGAATTTTGGATTCGAGGCGCCGCTGATCTCCACCCGGAAAACGGCATCAGCTCCGGCGGGCACCGAAGCATTCGCAGGGGCTGACACAAACTCTAAAGAGGACGCAGGCGGCGAGTAGGACAACTGGTAGCTGTTCATGGGATCGAACGAGCCGCGACCAATCGGGTAGCCATAGATGCGTACCAGATAAACTCCTGGAGATACGGCATTGATCAATAGGGACTCATGCGCGCTTCGCCCCTGATACGATCCAGCGATATAGAGCCCGTCGGGCCCATAAACCTCCAAATCAAAATCGGCTCCCGGCGGCACCTCGAGATCAAAGACAATTTGCTCCGGGTGCGCGAGAACGACCTGGAACCAGTCGACATCGGCAGGATCGCTAATCCGGGCCTCAATCGTATCGCCAGCGACGAGTGGTCCTGCCGCTTGGGGGGAGCTGTCGTTGGGTTCGAATGAATCGACATCCGCAACAGGCACGGTATGGGAAACGTGCACGGAAATCTCTGCGCTGGCCGCCAGGTAATTTCCGTCGTCGGAGTAGGCGACAACGTGGATGCTATGAATGCCTTCCTGCTCCTGCGCTGTGTCCCATTCCACGGAGAACGTTGAGCCATCAACCTGGGCGAGGACTACGTCATCGATTGATACCTGCACCGAACTGGCACCCGCGGCAGTCCCTGCGATCGACACGATCCCACTTACAACCTGTCCGTCGTCCGGAGAACTGAGTGCTACGGTGGGTTCGACCACTGCCAATTTCACCGTATGACTGCTCGTCGAAAGCAGCCCATTCGTAGCGACTACTTTGTAAAGTCCATCGTCTGCGTCGCTGACCGAAGCGAACTCCAATTCAGAACTCGTTTTTCCAGGAATGAGGGTACCATTCTTATACCACTGATAGGTCATTCCCTTTGACGTACCATTTCGATGGGCGTGCCGGGTGTTCGCTGAGCCTGAAAGGGTCGCAGATCCGGTCGGTGCTACTGATACGCTTGCGGGCTGGACATAAAACACGGGCTCCTGCTCGAACATCGAATTCACCCAACCGAGCGAGCCGTAGTCTCCTCCTGACGGAGCCAATGCTGCACCTGCAACCGTATCTGCATAAAATGAGATTGGACCGGTGTGGCCATAGTAGTTGCCTCCCCAATCGATCTTCTGCTGGATGTGCGGCCCCGGCCAGTCAAACGTCCCCGAGGTAGCCGAGCGCGGAAAATCCGAGCCGAGCCAATTCCAAAACTCGACCGTTCCATTCGGCTGGACGATATCGACCGACCAGTAATTTTCCAGGAGATAGAGTGAGGCATCGCCAAAGCCACCCAATAGGCTCAGCACATCGACCATACTTTCGCTGAGGGCGGAACCCCTTCCCAATCTTGAAGGCACAAAGCCATCGAGAACCGTGATGTGAATGGCGGCTTTACTGTGGCGCGCGAGGTATTGGGCCGCTTCCTCTGCAACCCACAGCCCCGCGCTATGCACGATGAAATGCACTTTTTCCAAGTGGGGGCACAGTGCCTCGTGCTGCGATGGGCCCGAAAGGAGTTCACCCAGATTTTGTCCGTGCTGAAATGCGTTTTCGGCGGCGAGGGATGCGTGGTCGGCGACTTGCGGATGAAAAATAGGTCCGGTGTCCGCATCCTCCGCCCAGTTATATTTTACCAACTGCCAATCAGATGGACTCTCGGAAAACCTGGCTTTGATGTTGGCTTCCAAAGCCACAAAAGGATTGCCCGATCCCGCAAATGGATCGGCGGAGGAATCAGGATTCCAGCCGTGAACGAGGATCACCAGTTTGCGTGCCGCGGTGGTAATTTTGCGGTGTGTGACTGCATCGCGGAGACCAAGCGGAAAATGATGATAGCGAAAGAGACTAACTCGAAAGGGAAAGAATAAATTGGTCGCAGTGCTCGGGAAACTCAGGGTGCCGTCGATGGGATGATGATCCTCATCATAGTCAGGGTTCTGCCATCTCGCCCCTTGGCTGAACGCCGGCAATGGTGCTCCATCGATGAATGTTATTGGGCTTGGGCCCATGGTACTTCGGCTGAGGAAGAGATCTTTGTTATTGTCTGAGAAATCTGGCCGCGTCAGTGGGGAGAAAGAAAGCCTTGCCCCCGTGAAGAGCGCGATGTCCCCCGTATCCATCAGCGTTCCCCAACGGCTGTGCAGATAGCGGCTCGGATTGACTCTGGTGCCCTCGGGAAGGCCATACGGATTATTGACCGGGCGCGTGGCGTCGTACTGGCGTTCCGGGATTTCCGGGTCATCAGGCACGCCAAAAGCAGCTGTCCGCAGGAGCAGCAGAGCAGCACAAAACAGAGGGAGATACAACCCTACCGTCGAAGGATACGTCGTCGGCTTCATAAAATCGGAGACTCAGGAACAACCGGCTGCCGTCTGACACCTGATCCGTATTTCTGCTCAAAAAAGCATCAACGTATAATTTTATTCAATAGACACACTGAATATGAAAAATATAAATATCAGCGAGCATTTTCCCGCCACGCGCTTGGGGGCTCGCCATTGGATTCCGATCCAATCCCCTTTTTCTAGAAACCGAGCAAATTTGGTTTCCTGATCTCACCCAAGCTTCACAGGCAGATTGGAAACGTGTATTCAAACTCCCTTTGTGCGATGAAACCTTTCGTTTTCTTTCATGCTGGGGCCTCCTGCTTAGCGGCTCTTTTCTGGGTCATAGGGACGAGCGGGTGTACGGCTCCTGCTCCACAGAGGACGAAATCGGGGCGGAAATTGGTGGTGGTGAGGATTGATCGGCCGTTGGGGCAGCCTACGTTTGGGGTTCGGGCGGTGGATGAGTAGGGGGGTGGAGACCGTGGCCTTGGGGTGTGGCCTTTTGGGCCGAGCTGAGAGGCGGGGCGTCTCGGGCAGCCTGAAGGCTGTATTCTCGCCCATGTCGCCATGCGACCTACCTTCGGTAGTCCATCGAGCAGTGCGCGCTTCGCGCGTGGATTTTCGGGGCGGCTCTGGGAAGAGCCGCCTCCGTTCGCTTCGCGGAGAGTGGCGCGGTTGTTGGAGGAATTGGGCTTGTATTTTTTGGGGTGGGACTCAGGATCAGGGGCAAGCCTGTGTTTTCTAGACTGTCCAAAGTTCTGGCCTTTGTTGCTGCCTTGCAGATTTTGGGCGGGCATTGGGTGGCGTTGCAGTCGATTGCGTGGGTGGGGATGGTGATCGACTATGCGAAGGAAACTTCTTCGTTGTGCGTGGCGATCGAGAAGACTTTTGATGGGACGCATCGCTGCCAGCTCTGCGAGAAGGTGAGCAAGGGGCGCAGTGACGAGCAGAAAGGCGAGTCGATGAAACTGGCGCTGAAGCTGGAGGCGATTTTGGTGGTGAAGCTGGTGGTGCCGGAGGCGGCGAAAGGGCCGATGCATTTTGTGCCGGTGGTCGAGACGGTTTCGACGCTGGCGTTTCCTCCGCCGACTCCCCCACCCCTGGCGTAGGGCGCGGTATTGATGGTGGGTATTCGCGGGGCACGGTCTTTTTGAGAAGACACTTGGGGCGAGGGCGCCCCTGCTCCTTGAGGTACGTCGCACAGGTTACCTGTTTTCGGTGACTTGAGGCACGGGGAGGGAGGGTGAGTAACGGCGAGTACCTGCTGCCTATCTATCAATGCCGCGTTTGACTGCTGCTTTCGGATTTCCCACGAGGGAGCCGGTAGTTGCGAATGGTCGTGGCCTTGTAGTTCCTTCCCTGGTTGCTACGAGGAGCTGTCACGGGGTTTGTGCTTCCGGCCCCTCGTTGGGACTTTTTTTGGGGGGGCAGCGGGGTGTAGCGTGCGCTCTATGAGCGCAGGGAAGGGCGGTTTCCCTCTCGGCTCATAGAGCCGACGCTACACGAGCACGCATGCCAGTCCCTACTCCTCACTGCGCCTCCGCCCATCGGCTGTCACTCCATTTTAAACCGCTACAGTTTATGGAATCCCTTCAGGATTCACCCGCGGGACGTTCTGTTTTTTTGGGGACACTTGGGGCGGGGGCGCCCCTGCTCCTTGATCAATCCCAGATGGCTTTGAAGGAGAAGTTGTCGAAGTCGGCGGTGACGATGTTGGCGATGTAGCTGTGGATGAGGAGGTGGGCGGCGACGGCGCCGGTGGGGGCGCGCATCTGGAAGCTGAAGTTCGTCCAGGCCGTGGTGTTGGTGGGGACGGTGAGAATGTAGCGGCCGACTTCGGCGCCATTGGTATCGACGTAGATGAGGTACACACCGATGCCGCTGCCGGAGATGAGGCGGGAGGCGAAGTCGACCTGGTAGTTGTAACCTTCGCCGACGGGGAAGTCGGGGGTTTGGAGATTGGAGCCGGCGGTGGTGATGGGGTCGGTGACGCGGATGCCGTAGCTGCCGGTGCGGGCGGCGTTGGCATTGATCGCGGTCATGTTGTTATCGCCAGCGGTGCTCCAGCCGCTGAGATCGCCGGTTTCGAAACCCGTGTTGGCGAGGGGGAAGACGGGGTTGCGCTGCCAATCGAAGATGGATGCGGTGACAGGAACCGGGCGCGGCGGGAGGGCGAGGAAGGTGAAGTTGTCGAAGTCGGCAGTGACGACGGCGCCGGAGTAGGAGTGGACCCAGACGCGGACGGTGGCGGCGGTGGCAGGGGCGACGGCGCGGTAGAGGTTTTCGGTCCACTCGGTGTTGACGGGAACTTCGAGGAGGGTCGGCGGCTGGAGGGCGACGTTGGAGGAATCGTAGAACTGGAGGTAGATGCCGATGCCACTGCCGGCGGTGATGCGGGACCAGAACCGGGTTTGATAGGTGAGGCCGGGGGTGACGTTGAATTTCCGCGAAGCGCAGGAGGAGCCGAGCGTGGTGCTGGGGTCGTCGACGTGGAGGCCGTAGCTGCCGCTGTAGGCGGCGCCCGCGGTGGCGGAGCTCATGGTGTTGTCCCCGGCGATATCCCAGCCTTCGAGGCCGTACTCGAAGCCAGGGTTGGCGATGTCGTTGGCGAGCTCGCCAAAGGCGAAGTCGTCGAAGTCAGTGGTCTGGATGCCCGTGCTGTAGGAGTGGACCTGGATACGCGCGGTGACGGCGGTGGCGGGGGCAAGGTCGATGGCTTCGATGAGGCGCCAACCGGTGTTTGAGCCGACGCTGGCGATGGCGGTGCGGACGATGGAGCCGGCGCTATTGTAGAAAAGGAGGTAGAGGCCGGTGCCGGGGGTGCCGGAGACGGAACGGCAGGAAGCGCGCGCGGCGTAGACCTTGCCAGGAGTGACGGTGAAGGCGGGCGAGAGGAGATTCGAGCCGAGGGTACTGCTGCTGTCGGTGACACGGACGCCTTTGCTGCCGGTACGGGCGGCATTGGTATTGATCGCCGTCATGTTGTTGTCGCCGGCGATGCTCCAGCCGGCGAGATCGGACTCGAAGCCGGGGTTGGTGAAGGGTGCGGCGCTGAGGGTGTCGACGACGGTGTTGTTCGTATTCTCCGACGGGGTGGCGGCGCCGAGGGCGACATCGCCGGAAGTGAGCAAGCCGTGGATTTTGTTGTCCACGACCTCCACCCCGGTGCAATCGGCGGTGGCGAGTTCGACCGCGGCGCCGCCGGTGCGGACGACGAAGACGTTGTCTTCGATGATGTGATTGCTGCTGCCTTTCTGGGCAAAGAGGCCGCTCTGGGTATCGGCGGCGAAACGGTTGTGGAGGAAGAGCCACTGTTGATTGCTGCCGCCGAGCCAGACGGCCGCGAGCGGGCTGGTCACGTCGCAATTGTAGACGGCGTTGCGCGGGCCTTCGGGGCCGTGGAGGCTATCCGCGGGGTCGGTGGCAAAGAGGCCGTAGCCGTAGCCGCCGTTGCCGCGATTGGAGAGCACAGTGCAGTTTTCGAAGAGGTTTTCATTGGCCCAGCCGGCGTGCCACTGGGCATCGCTATCATAGAAGGTGCCGTTGCGGACGACATTGCCGGAGGCGGACCACTGGACGAGCGGGGCATGGCGGAGCTCGTAGGTGGTGATGCCGTCCATGAGGCAATCGTAGGAGCGCTCGAAGCTGCAATAGGCGGTGCCGCCTTCACCTTTGTACCATGCGTCGTTGTAGATGCTGTTGCGGACTTCGCAGAACTTGGCGGGGCTGCAGTAGACGGGGTTGCGGCCGATCTTTTTGATCTGCACATTTTTGACCCAGCATTCGTAAGCCCAGGAGAAGACGCATCCACTGGTCCAGACATTGTAGATTTGCTGGAGGGTGAGGTCTTCGACGCCACAGCGGGCGACGGGGAGGAAACGTTTCACATAGGCATTCGTGACGTCGGTGCCATCGGCGATGGGGTAGTCAATGCGGAGGGGCTGAGTAAATGTTAAGGAAGTCGAGGTGGCGGAGGCGATCTTGTAGATGCACATGCGGAAGGCATCGCTGGTGACGCAGGCGTTGCCGGTCTGGGCGTCCCAAGTGGCGGTGCGGGGCGCGTGGATTTGCACGAGGTCGCCGGCGATGAGGCCGTGGCCGCTGGCGAGCGAGACGGTTTTCTGGCCGCGGGTGGCGTTGGCGGTGAGGAGGAGGTTGCCGGTATTCGAGCCGGCGCCGCAGAAATTGATCGCGCCAAGCATGCTCGGCTGCGGGATGGCGTTGGCGTCGGTGCTATTTTGGATCGTGTAAGTCGTGGACGTGGTGAGGATGCGGCCGTCGTCGTACTCGGCCTGGCCGATGACTTCGTGCGAACCGGTACTGACCTGACCGCGGATGGCGGAGCCGGTGGTGCCGATGGAAAAGAGGTTGCCCCAGGTGCCGGTGGCTTTGACCTGCTGGGTGACGAGGGCGAGGGTGCCGTCGGTCTTGCGCGCGTAAATGGCGATGCGGTTGAGGCCGTTCGGGTCGGCGTGGGCCTGGAGGAAGGTGTTGTTATAAAGCGTGGTAGCGCCGGCGGGGTTTTGGAAAAGGACAACGGCGTTGGTCGGGGCCTGGAAGATGAACTTGAGCGTAGTGCTCCCCTGCCCGGCTCCGCGGATGACGACGTTGCTCTGCCGGATCATGACGGGCCGGGAGAGATTGTAGGTGCCGCTCGGGATACTAACGACGCCTCCGCCCGCCGCAGCGGCCGTGGCCGCGGCGGTTTCGAGTGCGGCGGCAATGTCGGTATTTTGCGCAGCGGAGATGGTGGCGCGTACAGTGAGTCCGGTGGGGATGCCGCCCGCGACGCCGGCGGCGCGCCAATCGGGGTAGACGATGCCGTCGGGCCCGGGGAGATCGGCAGCGGTGAGGGATTGGCTGTGGGCGGGTGCGGCGGCGGCGAAGAGGAACGCCGAGAGGAAGGCGCAGGTGCGCGCAACGAAGACACGAGTGGGGGTGCTCATGGTCGAAGGGAGGGAGGTGGGGATGGTTTGGGGGGAGCGCTTTCGGAAACGAAAGCGGCGGGCGGATCGGACTTCTTTGCGCTGGGAAAGGCGATGCCGCGGATGCTTTACCCGTGCACTGGGAGCGGTGCGCCAATGTCGTCGGACTATTGCGGGTCGGTCGCGTGGTGACGTGGGCGACCATAGAGGCTTTAGCTTGCTCTACCGGGGAAACCCTCCGCCTTTCCGCAGCCTAAAGTCTGTACTCCAACGATGTTTGCCGCCTGCGGCGGTAGGTTTTCGGGGCGGTCCTGGGAAGAGCCGCCTACGTTCGCTTTGAGGGGTTCAGGCCGCCTTTACAGATGCAGTTCGGGGTATTCCCAATCGGGCCAGGAGCCGGGGCATTCCCGGGTGGGGCAGCTAAATTGAAGCTGGCCGTCGGCTTCGACGGTCAGGCGGATGTCGTGGCCGGTGAAAAGGTGCTCACAGCGGACACAGACGCGCATTTCCCCGAGCGACCACCAGCGGCGGTTGGGATCGGCCTGTTGGAAGAGGATGAGCTTGCGACCGGGCGTTTCCGGCAGGGAGGACATGACGGATTCCCCGTCAGCATAGCGCGCCTGGCAAGGGGTGGCGTCCCAAGCTACTCCGAGTGGCGCTCGAAAGGGTCGTGGCATGGTCACGCGATGCTCTCCAGCGAAAAGGTCAATTCGCCCATGGAGGGCATCGCGTCGCGATGCCGAAGACTAGTGAGCGCCGAGCTCGTGCAGGACCCACGAATACTCGCGGGACACACTCTTCACCACATCGCCGGGGCTGTGCTCCTCGGGCAGCACATCGAAGGTGTACGTCTCGATTTCGAGATGCGAAGTCACTCCGCTGCGCAGTTCGTGGAAGAAGGCCGGGGTGAGGGTGCCGACGGTGGATTCGAGCGTACCGGAACCGGTGAAGAAGAGCGGCACATGGAAGTGCACGCGGATTTCATCGATATCGGCGAGGCCCGAGCCTTCGCGGATCGCGGCTGGCAGATCGTACCACGCGGCGAGGCCACCACCGGCGAGCAGCGCCTTGGTCTGGTGCAGGTAGACGGGCTCGACGAATTTTTCGAGCGCAGCCCAGGTATCGGGATCCCAGCGGCCGGCGAGGGCAGCGGAAAGCTGGACCTTGGAAATGCGAATACCAGCGTCGCGATAGGTGCGGAGCGATTCGAGCGGATCCTCGTATTGCATCGCCACGTGGCAGGTATCGAAGCATACGCCGAGGTGGCGGCGCAGCACGGTCTCGGCCTGCGGACTGCCGCAGCGGAGCAGGCGCGCGACTTCATCCACCCCTGTGGTCAGCAGGTGGTTTTCGAAAAAGGCGACCGTCTCGTTGGTGGTTTCGAGGAAGCAATCCGGCTCGGGTTCGAGACCGAGGTGAATTTCCTGGCCGGTATCGTCGCGGATCGCGGCCAGATAGGCCACGACCACGGCGAGATTCTTGGCCATGAGAATTTCATCGGCTTCGCTCTGGATCCACGGCTTGAACGAACCCGGGACCGTGCTGATCGAGCCGTCGACTTCCGGCGGGAGGAAATTCGTGAAGATATCCGCCAGCTGCATGGTGTAGTCGCGCCGCTCCGGCGTCCGCCAATCGGGCGCGTACACTTTCTCTTTCACCGGCCCGGCATGGAAACGTCCATACGGGAAGCCGTTGATCGAGAACGGATACATCTGGTTTTCCGAGAAAAAGTCGCGGGCTTCATCGATCAAGCCCTGATCGCCGGCCAGGCGGTTGGCCGCATGGGCGGAAAGGCGCAGCCCGAGGCCGAACCATTGATCCGGGGCGACTCGATTCTTAACTGCGAGAGCCTTATCCTTGATCGCCGCAAAATTGTCCGACCAGCTTTCGCCTGGGTGGATATTCAGGCAATAGGTGAGATGAAGGGGTGGTCGATGCTGTAAAATCATGGGGTTATGCCGGAGTTACCCGCGCGTAGCCAGAAACGTGCCGCAAGTCGTTCAACGAACGCTCCATGAGCGCTAAATCAACGGTATGGACCTCCTGACGCGCTCCTAAACCATTTGGATAAGTCACGGTCAACTCTCCACCAAGGTGCTCCCGGAAATCTTCCAGGCCGGCAAAAACGGCTGGGCGGCCCTGGGCATCCTTGTTTTCAAACTCGGGGAACCAAAGCGCGAACCCGCTGGCCTTGAGACCGTCGGCGATCAACTTCAGGGCGTCGGCGGTGATCCAGCCCTGCATTTCGGCATAGATGGAGTCGAGCAACACCCCCGCCGCGACGGCTTCACCGTGGGAAATGCGGAAGCCGGAGAGCAGCTCCAGTTTGTGGGCGCTCCAGTGGCCGAAATCGAGCGGCCGGGCGCGGCCGTACTCGAAGGGGTCGCCGTTCGTGCGGATGTGTTCGAGGTGCACCTCGGCGCAACGGCGGACCAGGGCTTCCATGGCAGCGGTATCGCGCGCCGGAAAACGGGCGGCGTGGGCCACCAGCCAGTCGAAGAAAGGGCGGTCGCGGATGATCGAGACCTTCCACGCTTCGGCCACCCCGCAGAGCCAATCGCGCGGCGGCAGGGTGCGGAGAAAATCGAAGTCGTTCAGGACGGCGAACGGCGGGGCAAAAGTGCCGAGGGCGTTTTTGCCGCCGAGGAAATTCACGCCGTTTTTCACCCCAACCCCTGCATCGTTTTGCGCGAGCACCGTGGTGGGCACCCGGATCTGGCGCAGGCCACGATGGACCAGCGCGGCGGCGAGGCCCACGGCATCGAGCACCGCACCACCACCGATGATGATCACGTAAGATTGCCGGTCGATATGGCGCTCGAGCAACCGGCGCATGAAGCCATCGACGAGGGCAAAATCGTTTTTGATCGTTTCACCACCGGGGACGATTTGCGGCTCGTCGGCGAGGAGGAGTTCCTCCGGATGAGCGGCGAAATAGTCGCGGATGTCTTCAACGAGGCCAGGGCGGGCGGTGGCGACGTGGCTATCGATATAAACCACGGCGCGGTGCCGTCGGTTTTCGTCTTTACGATTGAGCGTCTCGCGCAGGACAGGATTTTCCGGCTGGAACAGGCCGTGCGTAAAAACGACGGGAAAATCCCATTCCACGGTGATCCGCTGCTGGACGGTATGGGTGGCTTTCACGGGCGGGGAAGATCGGCAGATTGCCGCGGGTGGAGCACGCGACTCGCGTGCAGAGCAGCTGGGCGCATCCGGTGTTCGCGGCGAGTCGCCACGAACGGCACGCGGGTCGCGTGCTCCGCCCAGGCCAACACTCCAACGAGGGCGTCGCTCGCGAGTGGGGAAAACGTTACCTGGGAAGTCCGTGGATTCGAGGCACTCCTCACTTCCACGCCTCCATCCATTGCCGCACCCGGGAGACCAGATCGAGCACGCTACCGACTTCTCCATCGATCGGGAGCGACGAATTCCACGCCACTTCGCAACCGGGACCGGTGCCGCCGTGGGTGCCGTGGATCTTGCGGGTATCGAAACTCACGCTGCCAGGCGGCCAGCCGAAAAAGAGCTCGCACGGATCGTAACCGGGCTTGTTGTGAATATCGACGTGGCTGGCGTAATCCGGCGCCGAGGATTTCTCGAACCACGGATAGGCAAACCACGAACCCGGTTCAGCGACGATGAGCAAATCACCGCTGCGGGCATGGCCCAGGCCCCTCGCCTGCTGGCCTTCGCGGGTGAGCACTTCGGCCACCCCGGGCAGTTTCGCGAGCACATCGGCCGCCTGATCGCGGGCCGCCTGCGTCCGGCAATAGACGTTCGCGACCTGGTGATCGACCACGGCAAAGGCCGGGCTGGTGAAGAAATCCGTGTAGTCCATGCCCTTGAGGGCGCGCGGCTGGAAAAGGCCGGCTTCGCGCAGGGCGCGGTTCGGGAAAACCGCGCCGCGCTTCGTCTCCTCGATGGCGTAGTCGCCGACAAAAATCCAATCGTAGCCGTGGTCCGCGCAGGCCGCCTTGAGCCGGGTCATGTACCCGAGGGCGGTATCGATCGCCTTGCGCGCGGGCTCGCCATTGGGTCCGTAGCGCTGCAGATCGTAGTCGAGGTGCGGCACGTAGGTGCAGAGCACTTCAGGGGCAAATTCCGGGGTGCCCATGGTGGCGCAAATCGCGTCGATAATCCAATCGCTCGACTTGTGATTCGCCAGCGGGCCCCAGTAGTTCATCAGGTTGAACGGGCGGCCGACGATCTCATTCAGCCGGCCTTCCAGCGCCGCGGGCTGGGTGTAGCAGCTCTGGATCATGCCCCCGCTGTGCTTGTGGATCGGCGCCGGGGTGGCGACCAGGTCCACATTTTCGCCCATGCTCTGCTGCCAGAACATCATCCCCACCTTGCCCCCACGAGTGCGGAAGTCGTCCCAGATGCGCGGCCCCTGCACGAGCGAGGCGCTTTGTTCCCAGAACAGGACCTTGGTCAGGTCGGGGAAAAAGAGGCCATTGGCGATCAGGCCGTGCTCTTTCGGCAGCGCACCGGTGCGGAAGCTGGCCTGAAACACACTGGTCAAACCGGGGAAGACCGTCTGCGTGGGCCGGAAATCAGCGCGATCACGCACCAGATTCCACCCGAGGGCGGCGAATTGGACAACGAGGAGTTTGCGAGGCGAGGACACGGAAAGGGAAAATGAGGGAAGGTTAGAAAAGCATGATTCTCCCAGCGCGCCAGCCCTTGGGGAAAGTTGTCGAATTTTCTCTAAGGAGACGTTTTTCTCACCACGAAGGCGCGAAGGCCCCAAATGGGAAACCAAGGCCCACTCAACCAAGCCTGATTTTTTCCCTTTCCTTCGTGATCAATCAGCTCGCGTAGAAGATCTTGCCGACGCGGCGAGCCAGAGGGGCGGCAATGAGCAGGGCGAGGCCGGTGATTTGAGCACTGACTCCGTGAGGGTAGATGAGGCAGTAGGCGGCCTGCAGCGGGAGCAAAATACGGATCAGAGCGCCGATCACCGGCGGAAGGGGCGGGGCTTTTTTCGAGAAAAGGCGAGCCACTTCCACTCCAACCACCACCAGGGCGACGGCGAGGATGGTGCTGGTGAGGGAACGCATCAACTGGCCGGTGAATTGCATCGCGAGGATCAACAGGCCGAGCACGGGAACGGCCGGGAGCCAGCGCGCCGTGGACGGGACGGTCGGCTCGGTCTCATGCCGGGCCAGATTGGTAACGGCAGCAATATAGAGAGTGGTCCCGAGGGCGGCGGCGAGGACGACGGGTGATTGTGGGAGCAGACTACCGGTGCAGGCGACGGCGCCGAGGAGCAGACTGAGGCCGCGGCAACTACCCATGACCAAAGCCCCGAGGACGGGGATACGTTTGGCCCAGTAGTTGTACAGGACCACGGCGAAGATCAGCAGGGATGCCGCGGTGGAACCGTTTTGACCGGCCACTAGACGCATGATGAGCATCCCGGCCGCGAGCAAAAGCAGGCAGACGATTTGCGCCGCGAGTTTGGGCACGGCGCCGCTGGGCAAAGGGCGCTTCGGCCGGTCGCGGAGATCCTCGGAGAAATCGACGAGGTCATTGTGAATCAACCCGCCCGCGTAGATGCAAAGGCTGGCGAGCGCGGCAAGTGCGGCACGGTGATCGAGCTCGGCTTGGCCCGCGTGGAGGGCGCCCGAAGCCAGCAGGAAACCCGCAAGCGGGTCGCCGGGAACGGTGAAGAGATTGGGGAGGCGGATCAATTGCAGCCAGGCACGAAGCATCCGCTGCCTATACGCGGGCCGGCCCCGGCTGGGAAGTGGGCTTGAGCACTTGACGCCCTCCCCCGCCCCGCCCATACCCACCCCTCTCCCACATGTCTCTTTCCAAACGCATCCTCGTCACCGGCGGCGCCGGCTTCATCGGCAGCGCACTCATCTGGGCGCTGAATCGGCGCGGGATCGAAAACATCCTCGTCTGCGATGTCCTCAAGACGGACGAGAAGTGGAAGAACCTCGTACCCCTGCGCTTCGCAGACTACCTCGAAGCCGACGACCTGCGCAAACTCGCCGCCGAAGGTTCGCCGCGGCTCGCCGATATCGGTGCAGTCTTTCACCTCGGCGCCTGCAGCGCGACCACGGAACGCGACGCGAGTTACCTCATTCACAACAACTACGAGTTCACCAAGGACCTCGCCTCGTGGGCCCTGGGGGCCGGGGCGCGTTTTGTCTACGCCTCCAGCGCGGCGACCTATGGCGACGGCGCGGCCGGGATGAGCGACGATGCCGACCTGAACACCCTGCGCCCGCTGAATATGTACGGGTACTCGAAGCATCTCTTCGACCAGTACGCGCGCCGGCAGGGCTTCCTCGATTGCATCGTGGGCGTGAAATACTTCAACGTCTTCGGCCCGAATGAAGGCCACAAGGCCGACATGCGCAGCCTCGTGCACAAGGCCTACGGCCAGGTGGTCGACACCGGCACGATCAAACTTTTTGCCAGCGACCGCGCCGATTACGCCGATGGCGAGCAGAAGCGCGATTTTCTCTACGTGAAAGATGCGGTGGAAATGACCATCCACCTCGCCGAAACCACCACCGCCGGCGGCCTCTACAATCTCGGCAGTGGCGAAGCCAATTCCTGGAACACCCTCGCCCGCGCCATCTTCGCTGCACTCGATCGCGAGCCGCGCATCGAGTACATCCCCATGCCCGAGGTCCTGAAAGCGAAGTACCAGTACTTCACCCAGGCCGACATCGGCAAACTGCGTGGCGCCGGCTACGCCAAGCCACTCACCCCGCTGGCTGACTCCGTGGCCGACTACGTGCGAAATTACCTCGTGCCGGGCCGCTATCTCGGCGAGGCGGACGTATAGCATTTTCGCCCAACCCCCGACGGGGTTGAATCATCCAGCCCAAGGTTGCAAGCTACGTTTGGTCCACCACCCACTCGTACCAGCCCTGTTAGGGCTGCATCGATCCTTCGCTCGATCGAATCCCTTGAGGATTCACTACCCTACGGCAGCAATTCGATCTTTTTGATCAAGGCCGAAGCATGCCCTTCGGTGTCCTTGGTATTCATCTGAATCGCGATCGCGGAAATGGCTGGGGTGGGGCGTTTATTGAAGAGCGAGAAGAAGAGGCGATTGAGGTCGAATTCATTGACCTGAGCCACGCCCGGCGCACCGCACTTCGTGCAGACATACCGGCCGCCGGTTTTCCAATATTGGCCCGTGTAGACTTTGCCGGCGGGTTCGCTCGCCCCGAGAAAAGGACAGATGAAATAAGGCGTCGCTCCGGCGCCAAACGGAAGCCCGCTGGACAGCCGTTCGCGGCCGAAGGAGACGGCGACACCGAGGGGCAGACGGTTTTTCCCGTGCTCGAAATCCGCGCCCGCGGGAAAGGTGCCGACACCCCAGGTGAGCCGCAGTCGGCTCGCCCCGACGACGTCTTTGCCCTTGGGAAAGGTGAGGCCACAGACTCCCGCCACCGGCGTGTCGGTGCTCAGCCAGAGCGCACCGCCTTTGAAGCGCGGGTTCAGCTCATCGAAGTCGAGCTTAAACTCGAATCCCTGCTTCTTCAGCCACGGGATCGCCGGGCCATCGGGCTGGGTGGAAAAATCGAGCACGTAGACCGGACTCGGGCCCGGACCCTCCCCCGCGAGACACCGAGCGCAGGCCAGTAAGGCCAGGACAACAAGGGAGCGGAAAATCATGGAACGCAAATCGGCGCGCACCGTGCACAAGGCCGGGCGTTCTGGCGACTACTCAATTTCGCTTTTCGCGGTGCCGAGCGGAGCGCCCTCACCGAAGACGCAGCCAGGCCAGCGCGGCGACCGCGTTGAGAATTGCATAGGCCACGATCGGGGTGACCGGGCGCTTTTTCAGGCGCGGGACGACGTGAGGCGAGCGCATGAAATAAGCGAGGGCGGCGGTGAGGATGAACCAGCCGGCAAAGCACAACCACGGAGCGTGGCCGGGCGCATCGGTGCGGCCCGGATACCACAGCCACCACGCTCGGTATTTCCAGGCGACCGGATCGATGATGACCGCGGTGAGAGTGCAGGCGAGCCCGGTGAGAATCGCGGTATAGGTGTGTGCGAGGCGCGGGAACACGCGCAGCACCGTCTCACGCGCACCAAGGACGATCAGCATCCAGAGGAGCGGGACGGCAAAGGTGACCGAGCCGAGTTTCCACCCGAGATTGGGCGGGAAATGGATGATCGGCAGCGGAGCGCCGACGGAGGCGATGACATTCGAGATCACCAGACCGGCAAAGAAGACCATCCCGCCCCAACGCCGGGCGATATCGAGCCCCTCGGCCCGGGCGAGGAAAAGGTAAAGGTGCACGGCCCCGAGGGTGATCCAGATCGGGTCGAGCACCCGGCTGAGGGCGACCAGCGCAGTGCGCAATTCGGGGTTCGGCAACGCGCGATTAAAATCGCCCTGAGCCACCGCCCCCTCCCCAAAACCGCTGAGCCAGACCACGGCCACCAGCACGCTGCACGCGATAAAAAGCGGCCAGATAAGCGTGACGATCGGCACCAAAAATGAAAACGAACGGGAGGGCCCGGAGGAAGACATGGGCCGGCAAGTTATCGCGGTTTCCGAAAAAGGCGCGAAGCAATAGCGCGCCAGTTATAACGTTTACGCTGTTGAATCTTGCTCAGCTTAGGTTATCGGCTGCCCCTCCATGTCATTTCAGGAATTCGGTCTGCTCGATGAAGTCGTCCATGGTGTTCAGTCGATGGGCTACATCGATCCGACACCCATCCAACTCCGTTCCATCCCGGTCGTTCTGTCCGGACGGGACCTCATGGGTTCGGCCCAGACCGGTACCGGCAAGACTGCCGCTTTCGCTCTCCCCGTCCTCACCCGGCTCAAAAATCACGGCAAGCTCCGGGCGCTCGTCCTCGAGCCCACCCGCGAACTCGCCGCCCAGGTGGAGACCGCTTTCCGCGATTACTCGCGCTTCATGGATGTCGAAGTCGGCCTCGTGCAGGGCGGCGTCGGTTTCGGTGAACAGCGCGCCATGCTCAAGCGCGGCATCGACGTCCTCGTCGCCACACCCGGCCGTCTGCTCGATCTACTCAGCGAAGGCGATGTGAAGCTCGATGCGCTCGAGATCCTCGTGCTCGACGAAGTCGATCGCATGCTCGACATGGGCTTCCTGCCCCAGGTGCGCAAGATCATCGACCAGTGCCCGAAGGAGCGGCAGACCCTCTTTTTCTCGGCCACCATGCCGCCGGAAATCGCGACCATGACCCAGTGGGTGTTGAAAGATCCCGAGAAGATCGAGATCGGCATTCGTTTCAGCCCGGCGGAAACCGTCACCCACGCGCTGTACCCGGTGGCCAAGGATCAGAAGTTCGACCTGCTCCTCGCCCTGCTCGACAAGACCCACTACGAGAGCGTGATCATCTTCTGCTCCACCAAAATCGCGGCGGACAAGGTGACGGCGATGCTCAAGCAGAAGCAGCACGCCGTGGTCGCCATGCACAGCGACCGCACCCAGCGCGACCGCGAAGAGGCATTGCAGGGCTTCAAAGCCGGCCGGTACGAAGTGCTCGTCGCCACCGATCTCGCCGCACGCGGGCTCGATATCGCCGGCGTGTCTCACGTGATCAATTACGACGTCCCCGGTCACCCGGAAGACTACGTCCACCGCATCGGTCGCACCGGCCGCGCCCAGAATATCGGCGACGCCTTTACCCTCTTTTGCGCCGAAGATCTCGACACGGTGCGCAAGATCGAGCGTTTCATCGGCATGAGCGTCCCGCGCCTCAAGCTCGAAGGCTTCGAATACCTCTATACCGCGCTCTTCAACGAAGCTGACATCCCGCCTGGCGGCACCGCCAAGGGCGGTCGCACGCTGAAGGGCTACTCCTTCGGCAGCAAGCGGCGGCGGTAGGGCGGAGTCGCAGCCTGAATTGCTGCATCTGGCTTTGAACTATGACTAAAAGGAATATATTCCTTTTTGTCATACCGAAGATGAGAACTACCTTGGACATCGATCCAGACGTACTGCAGGCCGCTGAGGAGATTTCTCAACGGACGCAGCGGACCGCTGGGCAGGTGCTCTCGGAATTGGCTCGGCAAGCTCTCAGCAGCGTCGCTCCGCCGGTCGTTCTCGTTCACAATCTGAATGGGTTCGAAGTCATCCCGGCGACAGATCGAGTTGTGCCCCCCGAACTCGTAGCGAGGTTAAGAGACGAATCCGAGTAGCCGTGATTGCACTCCTCGATGCGAGTATCCTCATCGCTCTTTTCGATGCGGCACATGTGCATCATCAGTTGGCGCATGGATGGCTGGCCCAAAACCGGCAATATGGCTGGGCCACCTGCCCGCTGACGCAAAACGCCTGCCTGCGTATTCTCACTCAACCGGCTTATCCGGGGCGGCTTGCTCTCGCCGACATCGTTCGTCGGCTTCACCAGGCGATCTCCGCCGTCGATCACCATTTCTGGCCAGACAACCTCAGCCTCTGCGATCAAACCGTTTTTGATCCTGCCAAGCTCCTCACTCCGCGTCATCTCACCGACGCCTACTGCTTGCCCTCGCCGTAAAAAACCAAGGGCGCCTGGTCACGTTCGATCAAAACATCCCCGCACATTCGGTTCTCGCGGCCGAGGCTTCACATCTGGTCGTCCTGTAGCCTCCACCGGAAGCATGTAACCGCACTGGCTTCCGGCGCATCTTGGGAGTATAAACCACCCGCGTTTTATGCCGGACCTCGAACGCTTTCTCCTCCACACCTTCGGCATCTCGATTGAGACGGGGATGCGCTATGCCCTTTTTGCCGGGATCGCCTGGCTGCTGGCGTACGTGCTCTTCAAGCGCCGCTGGTGGCATCGCAAGGTGGTGCAGCGCGAGCCGCTCTCCGTGGATATCCGGCGCGAGATGGCTTACTCGGCCCTGACGCTGGTGATCTTCGGCGCGGTAGGAGCAGCGACCGTGGCGCTGACCAAAGGCGGTTATACGCAGATGTACTGGCGGGTGGGCAAGTATGGCTGGCCCTGGCTGATCACGAGTGTGGTCATCGCGATTTTCGTGCACGATGCGTGGTTCTATTGGACGCATCGGCTCATGCATCATCGCCGGCTCTTCCGCTGGTTTCATTGGGCGCACCATCTATCGATCAATCCATCACCCTGGGCCGCGTACGCCTTCGATCCCCTCGAAGCAGTGGTGCAGGCCCTGATCTTTCCCATCGCGGTGACGATGATGCCCATGCATCCCCTCGCCTTCTTCGTCTTCATGACGTGGCAGATCGTCTTCAACGTCGTCGGCCACACCGGCTACGAAATCTGGCCCCGCTGGCTGATGGATTCCTGGCTCGGCAAATTCATCAACACTCCGACCAACCACGCGATGCACCACGAAACCTTCCGTGGAAACTACGGCCTGTATTTCAATATCTGGGACCGCCTCATGAGCACCAATCACGAACGCTACGAGGCCCGCTTTCGCGAGGTCACGTCGCGGACAATTAATCCTTAGCGACGTTTCTTAAAAATGGTTTTTCTCGACATAGGTGTTTGCGCTTGATTGCAAGTCTAATATTCACTAGGTGTTCGCGCATGAACCTGAAGGATAGGCTTAAGAGAAGACGGATCCCACACACCTTGACCGCCGCACACTGCAATCTGTTTGCGGCGCCCCCGTTGTGAAGCACGTATTTATCAGTTATCGTAACGAAAGCGAGGCACACGCGCGGGCGGTACGCGACCTCGCTGAGCTGCTAAAAGAATCCGGTATCCCGGTTGAACTGGATCAATTTTTCCTCGATCAAAATCCCGGCGGTCCCAATGAGGGTTGGCCTTTGTGGTGTGAAAACCGGGCAATCCATTCCAAATGCGTACTCATCATCGCTTCGCAGGGGTGGTTCGATGCATACAATGGAACCAACAGCGGAGACGGTGGGCGCGGCGTGGCGGCGGAAGCGAGTTTGTTTCGGCAAACGATTTACGATCAAAAAGGAAACAACGAACACATCCGGTTGGTTTTTTTGGAGCCTGTGCCAGCCGACATCCCGGTTCCCCAAAGGCTTCGTACGTGGCAAACTTTCAGCCCGCTTTCATCCGATACTGATCTGGATCGCCTAGTAAAATGGTTGGCAAACCGACTTGATTTAGAAGAGATTAAAATGCCTACTGTCCGATGGCCGGAGCTACCACATCAGGAATTTAAGCCAAATATTGCTGATCGGCATCTTATTGAATGGCCAGCCATTCGCGATATGCTCGCCGGGAAATCCCCGCATCGACTGCTCCTCGTCGAAGCAAAAAGCGGCTATGGCAAATCCGAATTGCTTCAGCAATCGAAGGCCTACGCCGAGCAGATCGGAATTTCCGTCTGCCATCTGGACTTCCGGATGAAATATTCCACGGTGCAGGATCTTCTTGGACAAATTGCGACTGACCTCGGAAGCTTGCTTCCCAAGTTTTCCGAAACCGGCGACAAAAGGCACCTCTTTATTAAGGACCTTCGCGCCTTAAGAAAACCCGTATTGTTCCTGCTTGATACCTTTGAGGAAGCAACCGGGGAATTCCGTGATTGGGTTTGCCAGAGTCTCTTTGCCGAGCTCGGACGGGCACGAGCCGTTGCCGTACTTGTCGCCGGCCAACCTCCACTCCCTGCTCCCACGGAATTTCGGTGGCAAGCGGTGGCTCGCCACCTGCCTCTGGGGCCGATCACAGAGCCGATTCATTGGCAGCCGTGGATTGACTGGCACTATCCCCATTTTCGTCAACTCAATGTGGAAATTTCGATGCTAATCGCTTCCCTTGTATTGGCTTCCGCCGGAGTTCCAAAAACGTTCTCAGAACTTTGCAAGACGGTGGATCGGGGTATGTCATCCAATAGCTAAGCCGTCATGGCCGTTCCTGAAGACATCCTAAAGAAGTTGGCCGCCGCCGAGGGAAACGTCCGTGCGCAGTCCGTCATCACCGCCGAGTTCGCCATTTCAGTGCGGCCTGCGGCGAGCAGGAATAAACTACGCACAACGCTAGATGCAGCGACCGTGCTTCGTTGGTTTGATCCCCAATTGCTCGGAAGCGTTTTATCAGTCGACGATTCTGAAGCAGAAGAGCGCTTTCAAAGCTTGATAGACCTTCCTTTCGTCGAGCATTTCCCGGGCAAAGATGAGCGCTTTCGGAATATTCACGACGCCACCCGGTTGGGGTGGCGCTTGAAATTGTATCAGGAAAATCGCGAAGCTTTTCGAATGTTGTCTAGTCGAGCAGCAGAATACTTCGCTGCTGACTGCAGCCCGCGAGGGCGCATCGAACGGCTCTACCACCTGCTAGGGGCAAACCCAGGATACGGAGCGCAGGAACTCGAGAATCTCAATCGCCGCTGGAGTGGCTCGACTAGACCGGAACATCAGCAATCGCTTGCCCTTACTGTATCCGAACTGGAATCCAACGCCATGGTGAGTGGTCGCGCGCGTGTGGAGGTTCTTTTGTGCATCGCAAATGTCCACTCAATACGGGGCGAAATCACCAACTTGGAGAAGACGGCGGGAACCGCACTCGAAATTGCCCGCGAGGTGGGATATCAGTCCGGGGTGGCGCGGGCACTGGCCTTGTTTGGGGACGCCGCTCGCGGCCAAAAGACACTCCAGATCGCTTCTTCCGCCTTTGAAGAATACTATTCGCTTTCGAAATCCCTGAGCGAAGGCTGGCAACGAGAGTGGGCTGTCGCAAACATTAAACTTGGCGGGGTTTCCCAGGCCCAAGGAGATTTCCCCACCGCACTTTCCAAATTCGATGAAGCCGTCGTGATTTTCACGCGTCTTCTCGAGGCTGATCCGAACAATACCGACTGGGAGCGCCATCTAGCGGTAACGCAGAGCAGGATCGGTGACGTGCTCGAAGCTCAAGGCAGGTTCACGGAAGCTTTGGCCGCGTTCACAGAGCATCTCAACATCACCTCCCGCCTCTCCAAAGATGATCCGTCAAATTTAGCCTGCAAGCGGGAGGTGGGCGCCGCTCACATCAAAATTGGGGATATTTTCAAAACCCAAGGAAATCTCGCCACTGCATTTTCGTCCTTTGAAAGAAGCGTGGCGATCTTCCGCGAAATCGTGGAGGAAGACTCTTCGAATGCGGCTCGGCAACAGGATTTGGCCATCGCACATAGTCGGATCGGTGGGGTTTTCGAGGCTCAAAAAAACTATCCGGCCGCGCTGGTCGAATTTACCGAGTACCTCGACATCGTCCGGGAGCTTTGCGATACCGATCCTTTCAATCTGATCCGGCAACGCGAGTTGGCAGTGGCCCATAGCCGAATCGGTGATGTATTTCGCGCTCAGCAAAATCTCGCGGCTGCTTCAACCGCCTACGCCGAGGATCTGACCATCTCCAGACGTCTGGCTGGCTCCGATCGCGCCAATATTGCCTGGCAACGCGATGTAGCTGTCACACTGATTAAACTTTACCAATGCGAGGACACCCCGACGGGACTGGTGCGACTCCACGAAGCCGAGCAGATTCTTTCCGCAGTCGTCGCAAAGGCGCCCAATCACGTGATCTGGAACAATGAATTAGGCCAGGTGCGCGAACTGATCGCCGCCGCTGACGGCAAACTGTCAGAAGAGATCGCACCAGTCACCGAAACTCAACGCATCCAGGGCTTCTAATTTCAAACCAGCCGGTAGACGTTACCAATTCCACTTCGGCTCCCAGCTCGGAGTGCGGGCGGACTTCATGAGGTCAGCGGCTTTGGTGGCCAAATTCGGTTTTTCCTCGGCGAGGTTTTTGGCTTCGGCGGGGTCCGAGGCGAGATTGTAGAGTTCGGGAGTAGAGCTGGGATTCTTGCGGGTGTTGAGGCGGACGGCTTTCCAGTCGCCGAAACGGACCGCTTGGCGACCGCCGCTGGAGGGGGATTCCCAGTAGAGGTAATCGTGTTGCTTCTGGCCGGCCTGGCCGAAGAGCGTGGGGGCGAAGCTGAGGCCATCGGTTTCGGTGGGAGTGGGGGCGCCGGCGAGTTCGCAGAAGGTGGGGAAGATGTCCCAGAAGGCGCCGATATAGTCGCTGGTGCTGCCGGCCTGGATACGGCCAGGCCAGCGGGCGAGGAACGGGGTGCGGATGCCGCCTTCGTAGAGGTCCTGCTTGTAGCCGCGCAGGCCGACGGTGCTGTGGAAAAATTCGGGATCAGTTCCGGCGAGCGGGAAGACGGCGCCATTGTCGCTGGCGAAAAAGACGAGGGTCTTTTCGTCGAGGCCGAGTTCTTTCAGCAGCGCCATCAGGCGGCCGATGTCGCGATCCATACGGGTGATCATCGCGGCGTAGGTGGCCTTGGGCGTATCGTTGTTGGCGTAGTGTTTGGTGTTGGTGAACGGCGTTTCCGGCCACTTGCCGCGATACTCGGCGAGGCTGTCTTCGGGAACCTGGAGCGAGACGTGCGGGATGGTGAAGGCGAGATAAAGGAAGAAGGGTTGATCCTTCTTTTCACGCACCCACTTGAGTGCATCGGCGGCCATGAGGTCGTGGGAGTAAACCTGGCCGGAGGGTTCGATGACGCCCTTCATGCTCACGTCGTAAGGCGGGTTGCCGGGGAGCGGCTCCTTCACATTATTCCGCCGCATATAAGGCGGGTAGTAAGTGTGCGCGAGGCTCTGGCAGAGGTAGCCGTAGTGGTAGTCGAAGCCGAAATCGAGCGGGCTGCTTTTGTCCTCCGGCATGCCGAGCCCCCATTTGCCGATGATGCCGGTGGTGTAGCCCACCTGCTTGAGTTGCTGCGCCACGGTGACGGTCCCCGGCTCCATCGGATGCTGGCCTTCGGCATTGGGAGCGCGCTGCATGTTGTCACGCACGGTAGCGTGGCCGAGATGGCGGCCCGTCATGAGCGTGCAACGGCTCGGCGCGCAGACCGGCGCGCCGGCATAAAAACGCGTGAACTTCATCCCCTCCGCCGCGAGGCGGTCGATGTTCGGCGTTTTGATCTTCTCCTGCCCGTAGGGGCCTACATCACCGAGGCCGAGGTCGTCAGCGAGGATGAAGACGATATTGGGTTTCTCGGCGGCCGATGCAAATGTGGCGGCGAGAGCGAGGAGCAACAGCGGGAGGAAACGCATGGCCCTAAAACCACTACCGGGCCCGCCAGGAAAAGACACTACCCATCACGGTCGGACGCTCCGTCCCACCGACCTCCACGACACAAAATAAGGAACATGGCTCGCACGGAGCCCACAGAGGACACGGAGGAAATACAGAAGGTTTGGAAACCTCCGTGTCCTCCGTGCCTCTCCGTGCGAAATCCAACTAGCCGCGATTACTTCGCGTAACCGGCCTTCGGCTTGCCGTCGGCCTCGATCTTGTCGCAGGCCCAGAGCAGGCCGCGGGTCACGAGATCGAGGTATTTAGCGTCGCCGACGGTGTCGTTGTTGTGGCCGATCGTGGTGCTGAAGACGCGGGTCTTGCCCTTGTAAAGGTTCGTCCAGACGTCGACGAATTCGTTCGACTGCTCTTCCACCTTCTCGCTGCCGTCGGCCTGTTTGACCTTCTTTTTCACCACCTGCACGCCTTTGGCGAGCGGGTGCGCAGTGTCGAGGATCTTGATGTTGTTGTAGTGCTCTTCCTTGATCGTGGTCCAGTCGGCGAGGCCTTTGGTGACCGGATGATCCTTGTCCACGTAGGTGACCGCGATGGGTTCCTGCGGGCCGTGGCCGCTGGATTGCAAGCCGAGGTACTCGAACCAGAAAGCGTGCGGCGCGGCGAGGTCGGTGACCGGCTCGCTGGCATTGCCGATGCGGTAGCAATGCATAGCGCAGTGCAGATTCACGCCAGGGATGCCAGCGCGGTGCGGGGCGAGCACGCCTTCCACGGCGGCCTGCTCGCTGATGCTCGCGGCGCATTCGTCGTGGATGACGACATCATAGCCTTTGGCGTAGTCGGGGTTGCCGAGAATCGCGAGCGGCGGCTTGGTGCTCTTGTCATCGGTGTGCACCTGATCGACCACCGCATTGATGCGGGATTCGATGCCGGCTTTGAGAATATCCTTCTGCTTCGCGTAATCGTGGCAGCAGCCACCGGTGATGAGGAGGACCTTCAGCGGCTTCGGCGCATCGGCGGCGAAAGCAAGGGAGGCGGTGAAAACGAGAGCGAGGGAGGCGAGGAGCTTCATGACGGAGAGGGTGGGTTGGGGCAAATGAGACGGGTGAGACGACTAGACACACGCCTGAGCGTGCGTGTGTCTAATCTCGCTCGGAGCGAATCGTTGGAGGGATTCGCGGGGCCGCTTAGGGTTTGGGGGCGGCGGCAGATTTGGCCGGAGCCGGGGTGGCCGCCGGTTTCACCGGGGTCGGCACGTAGGGCGGGTTTTCGGCCCAGCCGGGGGCGGCTTTGTCGAGGTTCGGAGTCACGTCGGCCTTAACGTCGCCGAGCGCCCACTTGATGCCGCCGGTGAGGACTTCCTGGAAAATGGGGTTGGTCCACACATCTTCGCGGTGGCCCATGGAGGTGTAGAAGACGCGGCCCTTGCCGTGCGCGCGAGCCCAGGTCGCCGGGTACGGCGGGCGCTTGTACTCGACGCCTTCCATGGTGCCGGTCTCCTGCACGAGGAGGACGTGAATATCGCTCGGGAAATCCTTCAGCGAGTACCACTCCTCGGGGAAGGAGAAGCCCGCGGCGTATTTTTCGAGGCCGGGAAATTTCGGGTCCACGCAAGTCATCTTCGCATCCTGCTGTTTGCCGTGCTTGATGAATTCGCCGCCGAGGAACTTCACGTAGTCATCCGCCAGCACGCCGTGATTTGCGTAGCGATCCGGGCCTTTGTCCTTCTCGTTGTTCGTGTGGAAGGTGTCGCTCGCGCTGTGCGTGCCGACGAAACCTTTGCCGCTGGCCACATAGTCAAAGAGCGCCTGTTTACCCTCGGCGGTCATCGGCGGCTGGCCGTCGGTGCCGGGTTCGAGCAGGTTGCCGGTCGTGTAGAAAAAGACGGCGTCGAACTGCGCGAGATAGTCCTTCGAGAATTTCGAGCCGTCCTTGCTGAAGGTGAATTCCCAGCCGTTTTTCGGGCCGAGTTCGGCGAGGATTTTCTCGGCGTAGGAAGGCTGGCCATTCTTGTAGCTGATGACCGAGTGCTCGAATCCGCTCGATTTGGAGAAAAAGAGAATCTTGTGCTTCGGCGCGTCGGCGGCAAAGGAGAGGCCGGCGAGAGCAAAAGCGACGAGGGTGCTGGTGAGGAAGGAACGGCGTTTCATGTGAGGCAGGGAGCGGGATCGTTCGATAGGGAAAGCGGCTCGTCCAGCGGCAAACACTGCGCGAATGGGGAGTTTTTTGCCCGGGACAGATCTTTTTGGGAACCACCAAGGCACCAAGGCACCAAGGGGGACGAAGGCGATTCGTGTCTGGTGAAACCGAGCCCCTTCCCACCACCCACTCATCACGCGTTCTGCTTTTTCCCTTGGTGCCTTGGTGTCTTGGTGGTGAGACTGCACCGGTACCGCCGTGACCCGCTTCTCTTTGTTCGCCGCTGCTGTCGTCGTTTTTGCCGGATGTTCACGCCCGGTGGCCCCCGGACACGTGCGGCTGAAGCTGGAGAAACAGCAGTGCGTGTCGCTGGGCCTTTTCGATGGCGAAGGGCACCTCGTGGCGCAGCCCTTCACCGGGGCGACCCTGGCCGCCGGCACGCATGAGATCGATTGCCGGGCGGCTCCCGCAGGCGATTGGACGTGGCGGGCGGTGGGATTTGACCCGGTCTTGAGTGGACCGGAAATGCTCCCCACTGCTCCGACGCCGGCGGATCAACCCCGGCGGGAATCAACCAAACGCACCCGGCCGAAGCCCCTCGCGATCGTCGGGGCCGGAATGCTCGATGCCCGCGGAATCGCGGGCGGCGATGCCGGTGCTCCGTGTGCGGTCACCACCGATGAACGCTCGGTTTTCCTCGGCTGGCAGGCCGCTCGCGTGGGCCACGAAATCGTAGCGTGCGATCCCGAGGGGCGCGTGCTCTGGGGGCATCACCACGGCGGAGCCCAGATCAGTGGCGTCCGCGCCCTCGCGGCGGATGGCGGTACCGTCTTTGTGCTCGCCGATGCCGAGGGTTCGAAGATCTACCGCCTCGACGCGAACACCGGCACCCCACAGCCCTGGAAAGGCCGGCTTGAACGGGAAATCACGATCAAATCGCTTTGGGGTTCCGATCCGAAGGATAAGCCGACTCACGCGGAATATCTCGCCGCCGACCATGGCCGGCTCTACGTCACTTTCGCCGACGAGCAATTCGTCGCGGTGCTCGATGCGCAGACGGGCAACTACGTGACGACCCTGACCGGTCCCGAGCCCGGACCGATGGCTTTTTCCACCACGCCGATGCGTGATCCGGAGACAAACGAGGAAAAGATCATCGACTTTGGCGTCGCGGCAATCGCGAAGCACGGCCTCGCTTATTTCCTCATGGAGCACGAACCGCCGTGGGTGATGATGAGCACCACCCGCTGGCTCCAGGAGGATGAAACCATCGCCGCTGTCGCCCTGATCGGCGATGCGATGAAGACCAACCAACTCACCATCGTGACCGGGCTCGGCGCCCCATATCAGCAGGTGCAACTCCGCCCCGCCGAAGCCGCCGAAGGCTTCTCCACCGCCGTCGGCGAAGTCGGTGGCCGGCCGGAAGCAGGCCCCTGGAAGGCCGACGGGTTACGCGACATCCGCGCCATTGCCGTCGATGCCGCCGGCCAGCTCTGGGTCGCGGAAGGCGATCTCCATTTCGGCCGTTTCACCACGTGGAAGCCCGAGGGCAAGCAAGGCACGCTGCTCCGCGAGGTTTTCGGCCCGGCCGATACGACCACCCTGGCGGTCGACCCCGCAAATCCGTTCTCGATCACGCTCGGCGGCCTGCGCTGGCAGATTGACCCAGCGACCTTCGCGGCCACTCCGACCGAGCGTCTCGCCGACTCCCCCACCCCGACCGCGACCACCAACGAATACCGCGACTCCGGCGGTCTGCTCCTCTGGCAGCCCCCGGAAACCGAAACCAGGGTCTGGAGTATCCATCGCACCGCCGACGGCCGGCTCTTCGCTTGGCGCCGCGGCGTCGGGGCCGAGCTGCACCGCCTAGCTGGGCTCGAAAAGCCGATCGCCCTAGGGAACGGAAAGGTGACGGTCGGTCCGAAGTAATTTTTGCTCGACCGCACAAACTCGGGGGAGGGCCCCCCGGGGCCCCTGGGGCAGATTCTCCGGAGAACAGGAAAAACCTTAGGCCGCGCTCAGGGAGTTTCGGAAGGGCCATTTGACGTAAATTTCTGGCATCCAGCGGGCTAGACGGGTACGATTTCGAGCCGTTACCTGCTCCAGCCCATGAAAAATCCCCTGCTTCCTGCTGTGGCCCTAGCTGTGAGTGCGGTGCCGGTCTTCGCCGGTCCGCCCAGCGCGGTCGAAATCTCCAAGAACCCGGCTCCACCGCCACCGCCCGTTTACGGCCTCGGTTGGTACGGCGCCATCCAGGCGGGCGTCAATGCCCACCAAAACGTGGTCGATGACGACGCGGACGTCACCCTCGGTGGCTTCCGCTTCAGCTTCGAAGACGACAGCGACGTCGGCATGTTTGCCGGAGCCAAGCTGGGTTACGTCTTCGGCAGCGCTTTCATCCGCCCCACCATCGAGCTCGACGCCTACTACAACCACTTCGACGCCGACGTGAAGATCCACGGCGGCGGCCGCACAGTGGATGTCGGCGGAGACGTCGATAGCGGCGCCTTCCTCGCAAACTTCCTGCTCCGCTTTGATTTCGGGCGCTTCCAACCGTACATCGGCGGTGGCGTCGGCATCCACTACACCCAGCTGAACGATCCCGTCGTGCGCGTGAATGGCGACACCCTCGAAGGCAGCGGCGGCGACACCACCGACTTCGCGTGGCAGCTCGTCGGCGGTGCGGACTACTACTTCACGGAAAAATTCAGCGCCTTCCTCGAGTACAAGTACCTGAACTATGAAGGCCTCGGCGGCGAAGGCCTCAAGGACCGCGTGGATCAGCACCTTGTCGGTCTCGGCTTGCGGTTACACTTCTAAAGTACCCGCGCTCCGAGCACTGGCTGAACGGCCCCGCCAATCGTGCGGGGCCGTTTCGTTTGTTGGGGGGGCTTTTGGAACCACCGAGGCACCAAGACACCAGGGAGGAACAAGGGGAAATCGGCGGAAGCACTCTCCGCGCTCACGCTCCCTCAAGTTCCAATCGCCACCTTTGATTCCCTTGGTGTCTTGATGCCTTGGGGTGGTAAAAAACTCCCAAGGAAAAAGCGCTTCCACCACTTGCAAAGCCATCCGCGGCACGCTACTTAGCCCGCTCCCATTGGCCGATGGTGTAGTGGTAGCACAGGGGTCTTTGAAGCCCTTAGTCTAGGTTCAATTCCTAGTCGGCCAGCTTTTCTTCCAGACACCAAATTCTTCTGGAACCCGCCTGAATACGGGCCCAAGTGGCATCTTCGATTCACGCTCATTCGCGCCGATGAAGCCGCAAAACACCCGGCTGGTAAGCTCCCCATCGAACCGCAGCGGGTTGCCCACTTAAAACAAGCGAAGAGGCTCTTTTCCTGACCGTCGGAGCTACCGGGATG